>Ga0134103_1000144_pt1 | contig 91621 bp, 75 predicted proteins | sample 14_taG_2_FD_94445 | JGI IMG/M metagenome (GOLD analysis project Ga0134103, IMG submission 94445) | Switchgrass degrading microbial communities from high solid loading bioreactors in New Hampshire, USA - 14_58_20_212_A1 metaG | ecosystem: Engineered > Bioreactor > Semi-continuous > Anaerobic >...
GCTATTTTATGTCTACTTCGTAAAGGTGGTCTTGTTGTTATGCATTTTTTCTATGTCAGGAGTTTTCAAAAATTCATAAAGCTTTTTCTTAAAAACTCTTGACTTTAATTAGCTGGTCTTTCACTATTAATACCCCATAGCACCTCCAAAAGCTGCAAAATTTTAAAAAAAATCATCCTAAAAAGGATGTTTTGGATGTGGAGTTAATTTTCCTTTCGACTCTCTCCCATATAATCAATATCACCGTACCGATTAAATAACAGAGAATATCTTTTATATCAAAGGAAGTTCCCATAATCGTAGAAAGTATTTTATATTTCCTCAAATGCAATATGTCCACAATTCGGAAATATTGAGCCGTCTCCACAATACACGAAAAAATAAAAAGGTATATGGGTAAATACTTTACAGGCTTTTTTATAATTCCTCTAATGAAAGCATACATCAGAATAACCACCAGTATATCCCCCACGTAGGGTCTTATTATGGCATCCCTCACAAATACTCCGATTATTATTTCAACTATCAATAAAATAAAAAAAACGATTAGGCATTTTAAATTTAATTTCATTTGCCGATCCCACCTTTTTGGTTGTAAAACTTTAGCCGGAATATAATAATATGTAATACACTCTACAAAACATTATATACATAATAGCCGTTACCGTAAATATGAAGTGGTTGCGCCGGCCATATAATTTATAATAGTGTTATATTAAATTTTTCATCAGGCAAATTACATAAGAGGTGCAAAAATTCTCAGAACGGTTCCGATTAACCTTTTATACCACTTCACGCTTTTTATATCTTGCAATGTTATTTCCTTGCATACTTTAAGTGTGCTGAGAAAATCCTCTTTAATAGCAAGAACACATCTGCTTTTATACATCCACACACCGCATTCGAAATGAAGGTAAAAGCTCCTATAATCCATGTTTATCGAACCTACAACTGCGTACTCATCATCGGAAACCAAGGTTTTAGAATGAATAAATCCAGGAGTGTACTCGTATATCCTTACACCGCTTTCTACCAAGACCTTATAATTTGATCTGGTAACTGCATGTACATACCATTTGTCCGCCAGATGCGGAGTAATGATACGGACATCCACTCCGGATTTTGCTGCAGCAGTCAATGCCTTTGTCATTCCATAGTCAATAATCAGATAAGGAGTTGTAATATAAACATATTTGTTTGATTTGTTCAGCAAATTCAAATAAACTATTTCGCCGACGGTCTCATCGTCAAAAGGGCTGTCTGCAAAAGGTTGAAAATATCCTTTTTGGTCTTCCGTTTTAAAAGGATTGTTGTATTTAAACTTGTTAAAATCCTCATCTACTCCCTTTAGATAACCCCACATGGAAAGGAACATTACTGTCATATTCCATACGGCTTCTCCCTTGATCATTATCGCATTATCCTTCCAATATCCATACTTTTGTATCTCATTAATATATTCATCTGCAAGGTTAATGCCTCCGGTAAACGCAGTATGCCCGTCAATTATTGTTATTTTTCTATGGTCCCGGTTATTTATTTTAGCCGACAGAACAGGTCTTACAGGGTTGAAAACACAGCATTTGATTCCGATTTGCTCTAATTTTTGACGATAGTTCCTCGGCAAAAGCAAAAGGCAGCCCAAGTCATCATATATTATGCGTACATCTACACCTTTTTTAGCTTTTTCAGCCAATATATTCAGTATGCTGTTCCACATAACCCCTTCATGGATAATAAAGTATTCCATGAAAATAAAGTGCTCTGCCTTTTTTAATTCCTCCTTCAGCCTTTCAAACTTTAATTCTCCTATTGGAAGGTATTCACCGGTTGTATTTTTGTAGGGTGGAAAAAAAGCAATATTTTGAATATATCTTGATTGTGCAACCGCACCCTTGTCATGCAGCATTATCTCTTCCAATACAAGGGGCTGTGGAACCAAAGCATTTTGAATTTTAAGTCCGATTGCCATTAATTTTTTCTTTTCCCGTTTGCTCATTTTCTTTCCGCCAAAAAAAATGTAAAACAAACCGCCGAAAATGGGGAATAACAATATGGGAATAATCCATGCAATCTTATACGAAGGATTGCTCTTGTCATTCAGTATCCATAATACTGTAAGTACACTGACAATTATGCTTCCCCAATAAAAGATAACAAAGTAATCATTAAACCTTAAGATGACAGCTATTAAGACAGCCAATTGTAATGCAATGGCTAAAGATATAAGAACGACTCTATGGTAGAAAAACTTAATAATTGCTTTAATTTTATTCAACATATATGTCCTCATCCCTTAAAAAAGCAGTTCATAATTCAATATATTCATATTATTGCTCTATATATTTCGGCAAAATCCTTGGGATTATCAATTTATTATAAACTATATAGGATTACAACTTTTTTCATCCTTAGAAAGTTAGTTTCCCGTAATCAATGAAAAAAGCATGAAATCTACCGTAATAGTATATCCTTGAAGCTCTGTATTAATTAAAATCGTCTCTTTAATAGTATAAACCTTTTCACTGAGATCTTCTTGATTTTTTACATAACATAGTGTATTATGAATATATGAATAGTTGTTCACATGTACATATATAGGAGGAGTCAATATGCATATAACCGATATCATTTCACTAATATTATTAATTACTTTTGCAACCGGATATATCCTGAAGCTGGTAATATTAAAGCAAAGAAACAAGATTAATGCTAATGTATTGGCAAAAGGAAATAAAGACCTTTCAATTTATGGTACAGAAATGCTCGTTTTGGTCTCAAGTTCATTGTGGTTGCTGACTTGGATATCTGAAATTTTATTTCATAACCAAATATCCTCTCATGTTGGCTTCTTGTTCAATTATGGCTTCACAAAATGCATAGGCATTATGATAACAGCTTTGGCTGTGGGTATATTTATATTAGCAACAGTTAATATGAAAAGCTCCTGGAGAGTAGGTATAGATAAAAACACTAAAACAACATATCATCACCTTAATTGTTATGATAATTAACAGTATTGCCTTTCACTTATTGATATTACAAGAAGAAAAACAACTGCTATCAGTTTTCGGCGATGAGTATGAGAGGTATAAAAGAAAAGTCCCCAGATACTTTTTAATATTTTGAGTTTAATCTATTTTTAATTTGTGAGGTTATAGATTATGGAAAACTACGAAAACAGGGTAAGAGTACTATATAAAATATTATCAAAAGCATATGACTTAATGGATTTGATTATTTTCTCCAATGAAAAATCCAATCCGAGAAAAGGGCTGGCAAGCAAATTACCGAATGACCGATTAAGAGTTCTGGATATTTGCTGCGGTACCGGAAACAGTGCAATTGCTATAGCTAAAAAGAATGACAACAATACTGTTATTGGCATCGATTTGTCGAGTGACATGCTGAAAGCAGCAAGAAATAAGGCTATTAAAAACAAGTTTGACAATATATCCTTTAGAGAAATGAATGCTGCAAAAACGGATTTTTCAAACGAAAGTTTTGATGTAGTTACTGTTTCTCTTGCACTCCATGAGATGCCCCAGGAGCTTATAGATTTGATACTTACCGAAATAGGCAGAGTTCTAAAGCCAAGCGGTAAACTTTATATTATAGACTGGGACAGGCCAAAACATCCAATAGCCTCTCTTGTATTTGCAATATTCCCAACTTTGTTTGAACCTAAAGTATTCAAAGATTTCTTGAAGATTAATTGGAAGCAATTGTTAGATAAATTTGCTTTTAAATATTTAGACACGGAACGCTATACATTTACAAAGCTAGTTATTGCTATAAAATCAGAGTAAAAACTTAATATTTTTTAGCAGTAAAAGCCCCGGGAATATCCTTCCCAAGGCTTTTACCTGACTTTCGATATCAACTGTCTATATCCTCTTGCGTAACTCTCCACACACTATTAACGGCTATTTTTTAGGAAATTCTTTTATTTTTCTCAGAATAAACCTCTTCAGATATGATACATCCAACGAGTTTATTTCACCATCGCCGTCCACGTCTGCCACCCATAAAGGATCCTCAACGTCAAAACCGTCAATCTTTCTTAAAACATATCTCTTTAAAAGTGTAAGATCCAATGAGTCAATGCTTCCGTCTGCATTAACATCTCCAACCTTCAGATTGGATATTGGTGTGGGGGTCGGTATCGGAGCATCCGTATCAGGTTCACCGTAAACGATACCCCTTCCGTTGGTAGCAATATAAACCCGTCCATAAACTCTTGGATCTCCCGTTATTGCCGTATCAACAGCGCCATAACCGTGCTGGTCATCGTTAATGCGTACCCATGTCTTACCGGCATCATCGGAGCGGAAAAATCCCAAAACATTGTCTATTTCACCGGTTATATAGATTGCCATGTAATCCTGACCCGGTGCAGCTTTACCGAAGCCTACCACATGCGCGGTAGATACATTTGAAATCTTTGTGAAGGTAGCACCACCGTCAGTAGTTTTCCACAATCCTCCGTCCCTGGCAGCCATCCAGACATGTCCTTCTTTTCCCGGAACTGCTTTTATATCATTAACCGATACCGGCAAATCCGATGCAGTTGTTGCAGTAAAGCTTTCACCGCCATCGGTACTTACATAGAACTTTCCGTTATAAAAGGCATAGAACTTCTTTCCGTTTACACGGTCCGATGCAACCTTTGCCCCGTTGCTAATGCCTCTGCAGACAGTCCAGGAACTGCCGTTGTTGGTTGTAAGTGCCGGAGACGAATCCTTCGGTGTCCAAATAACTGCTTTCGCATCGGCAGAAACAGCAACCTTGCCGCCGCCCACTGCATTTCCGGGCTCACTGGGTGCCTGGAACCAGTTCTTTCCGCCATCATAGGAGAAGGAAATACGCTTTACTGCATTTGATTCGTTTTCTGAAACCAAAGCCATAAAGTTCGGTGAAAGTTCAGCATAATCAATACCTGTTCCTGTCGTATAAGATGATACATGGAACTTTTTCGGACCCACTTTCAAATCCTCATGGTAAAATCCAACTATATCTCCTACTGCACTAACAAGCGGAGCTCCCTCCGGTGGACTTACCAGACCTAAAACAGCACATTCTTCAATTCCTGTGGCTTTTACCTCTATTTTCACCTTCCGGCCTTTATCCCAGTCGGTAAGGTTGTCGGTACCGTATATCGTAGCACCGGTACCATACATCATACGGTCCGAATTGAACGGGTCAATCTCAATATCACCTATCATCCAACCCAATTTAGGATTTATTTCCGGAAGAGGTTTCTCTGTGCCCCAATCCAGCCATGGAGCTTTGGAAATATCCTGTTCATAATGCAGTATACGCTCGGGATACATTCCCCATTCCCATATATTTTTCCATGTCTTTCCTCCGTCAGTGGTACGGAAAATAAACTCGTCAGGCCACCACGCATTCATGGAAGACACAAGCATAACATCAGGATTCTGTGCATCTACTGCCAACCCGGCAAAGCAAAAACGGTTATCCGAGCTGGAATAAGGCAAAGGACTGATATCGGTCCATTGACCTGTCTTGGTATTATATTTCCAAACCTGGCCCTTTCCGTTGCCGTCATATGGTCCGCAGGTATCACCATAGGTTATGATTAACATACCGTTTGATGCCACAACTCCATGATGAGGAAGTAATCCTTTGGGTTGTCCGGGAACAGCTTCCCATGTAGCACCACCGTCGGTACTGCGGTAGATACTTTCGTCCTTATCGGCTACTCCGACATATATGTTCTTGGTAGCTTTTCCGCGGGTGCTGCTGCTTTTATCGAAAGCTACCCAAACCACTCCGATAATATCTTTGGTATAATCAAAGTTCGGATCATATACATAATCTCCGGGATTTGGGAAATTGGTAACCTTGGACCATGTTACACCATAATCGGTACTTCTCCACAATCCGTTCCCGCAGCGGGCACCGAAATACAGTATGCTGTTGTCATTGGGGTCAACTGCCAAACGTTCACCCATGGAACGTCCCGGCATATTTCCGCCGTTCTTGAAGGGTAATATTGTTTTTTCCCATGTTTTACCTCTGTCTTTAGAACGTAGGATGGCACCATTGTTTGGAAGCCAATCGTTGGTATACATACCGGCTGCTATGTAAACACGGTTCGGATCTATCGGGTCTGCAGCCAAGCTTTCCACTCCATAGTAGCTGTACTCATCCATTTGAAAATGGTCGAGCAAAGGAATCCATGTCTCGGTAGAAGGGTCCCAACGGTATGCTCCCCCGATATCGGTACGCGCATAAATCAAATCTTTTTCCGCTTCACTGAATATTATTCCCGGAACAAATCCTCCCCCTCCGCCAATCACTACATTGTCCCATTTATACGGAACACTGCCCACAGCCTTGGTTGAAACAGGAGAAGCAAAGATTGATGTGAATGCTAAAGCCGCTGCAAAAGCAACAGCTTTAAACCTGCCAATTAACTTTTTACTCATAAGCCAATCCTCCCTATAAAAAATATAATGTTAAAAGTGGATTTTCTCCACATTACAGTTTCTTTTTTTACACCTCGGTTCAAAGAGAATTTTTCAATTGAAGAAAAATTCTAAATGGTGAACATCTATCACCTCGTTATAAAAATTCGCTTTTACTGGGTGCTTTCATGTATACTCGTTTTAAAACAACTCTTTTGATAAAGGATATGCACTGATTAAAATGATAAAATGTACTATTTGTCCGATCTCTCCAAACAAAAATAAACCGTTGATCCAAAGTATTATTGGACCAACGGCTTTTACCGATAATGCGTCAATATAAAATTGAATATATACCGCTAAGAAAGTTTTAGACTAATCTCTACTAAGATTCTCAATATACTCCACAGCTTTATTGAGATAATCATGATCCACTTTCTCAATTTCTCCGCCGTCGCATAGCTCTGCAACCGAGGGGTCAATTGGCATTCTTCCCAGAATCGGCACTCCCAGCTCTTCCGCAACCTCATCCAATTTGCTCTTACCGAACAATTCTATCTCTTTCCCGCAATCAGGGCATTTAATCCAGCTCATATTTTCAACGATTCCCAGCACAGGTTTATTCATAGACTTTGCCATATTATATGCTTTTTTCACAATAAGCGAAACCAGATCTTGGGGCAATGTCACAATAATCACACCATCCAAGGGTATGGATTGAAAAACAGTCAAGGGCACATCTCCGGTTCCGGGAGGCATATCTATAAAAAGATAGTCAATATCTCCCCATATAACGTCGGTCCAGAACTGTTTTACAATACCGGAGATCATGGGACCCCTCCATATAACCGGAGAGTCTTCCTTATCCAGCATCAGATTAATTGACATTACCTTGATATCGTTATGTGTACGTTCAGGATAAATCCCCAATTCGCTTCCTTTCACCATTCCTTGGACTCCGAACATTTTAGGAATGGAGGGACCGGTTATGTCCGCATCAAGCACTCCCACCTTGTAACCCTTTCTTCTCATCAATACTGCCAGGGTTGAGGTTACCAGGGATTTGCCGACACCACCCTTTCCACTTGCTATTCCTATCACTTTATGGATATGATTAAGCTCATTGGTCTTTTCGATAAAATCCTGTTTTTTGTTGGTGTTGCCTTTTTGAGGGCAGCTTTCTTTTGAGCACCCGCTCTCGGCACAATCTTTATTATTGCACTCAAAACCGTTATTCATTTTATCATCTCCCATGCGTCGCTTTCCAAGCAATATTTAATAAATAAAGCCAAATGAAGCTACTTCCATTATGTGCATATGCGCATAACAATATTACACCTATATCAAATAACATGTCAACACTGGCAAAAGCATCAGCCGAACAGATTTCTACTTCAGTTGCCGTATCAAGTACCGGTACTCCTCTTCAAGTCTTTCCTTGTCAGCACCAGGTTCTGAAAGCCTTGCCACTACCTCCGCAATTCTCATTTGCAAAGCAATCCTTTCCGCCTCGCTGTTGTTCGAGATTATTGACTTTTTCCCTCCATCGAAATACTCCTTCGGTGTCCCTTCAAACTCAACTATTTGCCGGTTTTCAACAATGAGCAGTCTGTCGGCAACTGCATTTACAAATTCTCTGTCATGGGAGACAAACAATACAGTTCCCTCATATTCCCTAAGGACATCCTCCAAGGCCTCAATGGACTGCATGTCAAGATAATTTGTGGGCTCATCCATCAAAAGAACATTGGCATCGGAAACAAAAAGCTTTGCAAAAGAAACCTTTATCCTTTCACCGCCGCTCAACACGCCAACCCTTTTATAAACATCCTCCCCTGATATAAGAAGCCTTGCCAGAATCGTGCGCGCCACCGTCTGGGACTGTACACTGTCCTTCATCACATTTTCCAATACGGTTTTGTCGTAATCCAGGTTTTCAAAGCCCTGACGAAAATAACCAAGCTTCGCTTTAGGCACAATATAAACACTATCATTGGTAGTATTGGCTATTAAGTTGAGCAATGTGGTCTTTCCTGCTCCGTTTTCTCCCCACAAGGCGGTCTTTGAACCGTTATAAACCTTGAACTGCGCACTGTCAAATATCTTTTTGCTGCCGTAGCTGAAAGTCAGCCCTTCGGAAGAAATGACAACCTTGTTTTTCGGGGGATCCGTTAAGGAAAAATCAAGCTTTATCTTTGGAATCTCTTTGGGCCTTTCTTTTACCTCAAGCTTTTCAAGCCGGGTTTTCAGACTGTTGACAGAACTGTCCAACTTTTTCTGCTTCTGTTGTGCATCCATCTTATGAAGCCTAGCCTCGGAATTTCCCATCCGTTTTGGAGTTTTTCTCATGGTTTTAGACCTATTTTGTCTATCCATTATTGCCTCTTCAAGCTTTGACTTTTCCGAAACATACTTATTGTATTCCAGCATCTCATACTGAAGCTCCCTATCCTTCTGTTCCTTATAGGAAGAATAGTTGCCAATGTAAATTTTTATTTTTGAATCCCTGACTTCGAGGATTTTGTTACAAAGGCTATCAAGCAAGGCTCTGTCATGGCTCACCAATAAAAAGGTTTCCACCTCCGACAGTTTTTGCTTTAATAGTTCTATACCTTTATAGTCAAGGTTTGCGGTAGGTTCATCGGCAAATAAAAGCAAGCTTTCATTTTTGAACGCATTTACTATCTTTATTCTTGTCTCTTCACCGCCGCTATATACCTCCTGATGGGTTTTATTGTTTAAATTGAACTCCTTGAGGTCTTTGGGATTCACATCTTTTATTTTCTCGTCGGAAAACTGGCGAATATAGGATATATCGCAATAATGCTTTACAAAGCCCTGGTCCGGTTCTATATCCAAAGACAATATGTTCAAAAGGGTTGTTTTTCCCGAACCGTTTTGACCCACAATTCCTATTTTGTCTCCCGAATATATTTTTAAATCGTCAAACTCAATAATAAGCTTGTCTCTATAATATTTTTTTATGTTCCCGGCTTCTAAAACAAGCATAAAAAATCTCTCCTTTCACATGAAAATAGCTCAAAGCATCGGATACCTTCTGCTTTGTCCGTTTCAATTGATGAAACAGCTATTAAATGTGCCGGAAAGATAATAAATATAATGTGTTAACCTCTGATATGAATATAAAACCTTAATACGCCTAAATATACATTAATAAGAATTATATTCTGACAATTAATTCAAATGACTAATATACATCTTACTGATATATATCAAATTTCTATGCTATTAAGGTGCATTCCACGACTTTCAAAGCTATGGAATATAGAAATTCTCAAACTCATTCTAATTTTTCGCAAATCCAACCAAACGGAGGTTAATCCAGCACAAACAAAGCACAAAGGCCCCTTTGCTCCAATAATACAGATTCTGTACTTTTGAATTCTCTGCTGAATTAACCGATCTTCATCGCCTAAATACCTTTCCCTTTCGTTAGATTTATCTTTATTTTACAGCATAATATCCCATAAATCAACAATCAATATTTAAAGGCGCATTTTAAATTAAAATGAAAAAAATATGTAAGAAGCATTTTGAAATTTGCTAAACTCAAATTTCTGAAACATTTTTCTTAATATTTATATAATGCACCCGGTATTTTCCCTCTTGAATTTTTCAAATTCCTCAACAATTTCAGGATGCATATCGAAAAAGCAGTTTAAGTAATTAATGTTTCTGAGGGTGTTGGCACTAACATTATGTTCAATTAATTCCGTCTCCTTTAAAAGATTCTCGCTGATTCCTATACTTTTTAAAAACCTTTCAATAATATTGTGCCTCTCCAATAAAAACCTCCCCAATTCCCTTCCTTTTTCCGTAAGGCTAATAATTCCGTACCTTTGATAATCCAAAAATCCTTGCGATGCCAGCTTTTGAACCATCTTTGTTGCGGAAGACGGCCTTACGTTCAGAAGCTCTGCCAGGGTATTTATTCGCATGTACCCTCCTTCCCGAACATTTCTATAAATCATTTCAAGGTAATCCTCCATAGCCGATGTAAGAGTTTTGCTTTCCTGTTTTTGCAGTTGATAACCCCGTACCGTATGAAACTCATTGTTTTTCATCATTATCACTGTCTCCATAAAATTTTGATTTATTTAATTATATTCGGAACACTAACATTTTATTTTACATATATTAGTCTTGAGAAACAAAATTTCTCACCGCTCATAACGTTTATATAATATGGCAGCTATCTATAACATATATTGGAGGTATTACAATGGATAAAAAATATATATCTCTAAATACCCTCCCTTTGGGAGAAAGAGCAGTAGTAAAATCTCTCACGTCCAACGGAATAACGAGAAGAAGAATGTTAGACCTCGGACTGGTTTCCGGCACCGTTGTAGAGGCTTTGCAGAAGAGTCCCTCAGGAGATCCGACTGCCTATCATATCCGGGGAGCCGTTATTGCACTTCGTTCTGAAGAGGCCAGTAAAATATTAGTAGAAATAAATTGATGACATATTAATTTTTCGGGAATAATCCTATAAAAAATAAGGAGGAGCTCTAGCATGGGTCTTACAAGCCAATCCACCGGAATGGGAATTCTGGTGAATGAACTTAAAATACAATTAACTACTCCCGATGACAAAGTTATTGCACTGGCGGGAAATCCAAACGTCGGCAAAAGCACGGTATTCAACAGTCTTACAGGTCTAAACCAGCATACGGGAAACTGGCCGGGTAAAACCGTCTCCAATGCTCAGGGGAAATACCGTCACAAAGATAAAAATTTTATCATGGTGGATATACCCGGCACCTATTCCTTAATGGCAAATTCTGTGGAGGAGCAAGTGGCAAGAGACTTCATATGTTTCGGTCAACCTGACACCACTGTTGTGGTAACCGATGCAACATGCCTTGAACGAAACCTGAACCTGGTTCTTCAAACAATGGAAATAACCGATAAAGTTGTGGTCTGTGTAAATCTTATTGACGAAGCGAAAAGAAAAAAAATCAGCATTGACTATAATAAACTGTCGGAAATGCTCGGAGTGCCTGTAATTCCAACAGCAGCCAGAAATAACAAGGGCCTTATGGAATTAATGGATTCTGTCTATGATGTAACCCACGGAATTATAACCAACACTCCGATTAAAATTACATATGACAATACACTTGAAGAAGCAATAAACATGGTTCAGGAAGCAATACCCGAGAAAATTCAAAATAAAATTAGCAGCCGCTGGGTTGCCTTAAAGCTTCTGGACGGAGATTCAACCCTGTTGGAATCGTTAAACAAGTACCTCGGCTTCAATATACTCGATGATGCCAAACTTTTGGAATCCCTCAAAGCAGCGAAAGCATACCTGTCCCAAAACGGTATCGAAACCGAACAATTTAGGGACAGAGTTGTCTCAAAGCTTGTAACCGTTGCGGAGGAAATAAGCAAGAAAACCGTTACATTTGAAAGCAAGCAATATAACAACCTTGATAGAAAATTAGACAGGTTGCTTACATCAAAGACCTTTGGAATACCCATTATGCTTATCCTGCTGGCTGCAATTTTATGGTTGACCATTGTAGGGGCCAATTTCCCTTCGGAAATACTTTCCAATTTTCTCTTTTGGATCGAAGACCGTTTATCCGACTTTTTTCTTTGGCCGAATACACCGGAATGGCTTCACAGTCTGTTGGTTACCGGCGTGTATAGAACGGTTGCATGGGTCGTATCGGTTATGCTGCCTCCCATGGCCATATTCTTTCCGCTGTTCACTCTGCTGGAGGATCTGGGGTATTTACCCCGAATTGCATTCAATCTCGACAATTTCTTTAAAAAAGCCTGTGCTCACGGAAAGCAAGCACTGACCATGTGCATGGTTAAACCAATAATGTATTTTTTTAAAAAGGGACAAGGTGTATTACCCTGTCCCTTAAAATCATTATCTCTGTATAAAATTCAAAAACGCTTCCGCTTGCTTTTCCAAATGCGGACGGATTTCTTCCATCTTAAGCTTTCTTTGACCGTCAACGTACTGCCAGGCGTTGGGTACGGTGACTCTGGGTACATTCATAACCTTCATATCCAAAAAGCTAATGAGCGTAACCAAATGGTCTTGCGCAATAGCCGTTCCTGCCATACCGAGAGAAATTCCGCTTATTGCGGCGGGTTTGCCCGCAAGAACCTGAGGCTCATTATCGCTAACCGGGCGAGACAGCCAGTCAATAAGGTTTTTCAAAACACCTGAAAAAAAGTGATTGTACTCAGGGGTAAAGAACCAAATTCCATCGGCAGCCTTCACTTCTTCACGAACCCGCTTTACAGCTTCCGGTGCTGGAAATTCTATATCCTCATTCATAAAAGGTATGTCATGATAGTCAAGCAGCTTAAATTCAGCCGTATCTTTCAATATTTCTTTTGCTTCCAAAGCCAACTGCCGGTTATAGGACTCTTTTCTCAGAGAGCCGACAATGGCCAATATTTTTAATTTATTCATTATAATGCACTCCTCAATCAGTTATTTGGATTTATAAGTAAAAAGTATATAACTTTATTTAAATCATTCTTCGTATTTTTATCATTGAAAATACCCTTCCATGTCCTTTATTTATAATAATTTTACCACTTTTTTAAAGTTAATAAACAGGTTTTTACCCCATATTAAAAGTTAAATGTATCAAAACCTTTTCAAATGTGTTATAATTGCAATAATATGAGTAAATATATAGGATAACAAATATATGGGAGGTTCAGTACATGCCAATTAAAATACCCGATACTTTACCGGCGAAAGAAACGCTTACCAATGAGAATATATTTGTAATGGACGAACAAAGGGCTCTGCATCAGGATATCAGGCCTTTAAGAATAGCAATATTAAATTTAATGCCGACAAAAATTACAACGGAAACACAGCTTCTCCGTTTGATAAGTAATACTCCGATTCAGATAGAAATTGAGCTTTTACATCCAAAGACCCATATATCCAAAAATACACCCTTAGAGCACCTGACAAAGTTTTATAAGACCTTTGATGAGATTAAGGATGAAAAATTCGACGGTCTTATTATAACCGGTGCTCCGGTTGAGCAAATGGAGTTTGAAGAGGTAAATTACTGGAACGAGCTTACAAAAATAATGGATTGGAGCCTTACCAACGTATATTCTACTTTTCATATTTGTTGGGGTGCCCAGGCTGCATTATACTACCATTACGGCATAAAAAAGTATCCCTTAAAGGAAAAAATGTTCGGTATTTTTGAGCATCGCATTTGCAAACCCAACACCATGTTGTTGAGAGGTTTTGACGAACGCTTTTACGCTCCGCATTCAAGGCACACAGAAATACGGAGGGAAGATATTGAGAAAGTACAAGAAATCGATATACTTTCAGATTCGGAGCAAGCAGGCATATACATCATGAAGACAGACGGCGGCAGACAGGTTTTTGTTACCGGCCACTCGGAGTATGACCGTTTTACCTTAAAGGAAGAATATGAAAGAGATGTTACAAAAGGTCTTGACATTAAGGTACCGGTTAATTATTTTCCTGATGATGACCCTAAAAAAGAGCCCATTGTCAATTGGAGAGGCCATGCCAACCTCCTGTTTTCAAACTGGCTGAACTATTACGTATATCAGGAAACACCGTTTGATTTAAATGAGTTAAAATAAATTTACACTAAAAATGCATAGATTTAGCTTTGACAAACCAATTTACGGGAGTGATCAGATTGAAAATCTCTACAAAGGGCAGATACGGATTGGAGGCAATTGTTGATCTTGCAATTCATTCCTCCGAAGGACGTGTAAACTTAAAAAGTATATCCGAAAGATGCGGAATTTCTGAAGCATATATATTGCAAATTTTCTTAATACTAAGACGGGCAGGAATTGTTGAAAGCACAAGGGGTACCCAGGGCGGATATGTTCTTGCCTCGGAACCTTCCAAAATTACGGTGGGCGATGTGTTAACCGCTTTGGAAGGTCCCCTGGCACCGGTGGCCTGCATAACCGAGAAAGCGAAAAAAAACTGTGGCAGATATGAAAATTGCACCGCAAGGAACTTCTGGGAGAAGGTTATGAATACTTTGAGCGATGTGGCAAATTCAATTACAATTGAAGATCTTGTTAATTGCTATAAAAACTTTATTCCGCGGGATACGGAACTGGACTATTACATATGATCCCTTCACTTAACCACCTTATATCTGTGTTATAACTTCTTACCAATACAAAATTTGAATTTACATCTAAACAGTTATTGACAGAGAGAGTTTTAAGCATTATAATATTAAACATATAGGATTAGTAAGGAAGGGGATGTTAAATGAAGTTCTCGACCAAGGGACGTTACGGACTCAGGGCAATGATTGACCTTGCAGTGTACTCTAACGGAGAACATGTTGCTTTGGGCAGTATAGCTCAAAGGCAGGGAATATCGACAAACTACCTGGAGCATGTTTTTTCCGAACTGAGGAAATCGGGATTGGTTAAAAGCGTTAAGGGTGCACAGGGTGGATATCTATTATCCGAAAGCCCGTCCGACATAAAAGTGGGAAGAATTTTGAGAGTGCTTGAAGGGCCCCTTTCGGTAATTGATGAAGATTCTGAAAATACTTCCGGAAGTGAGTCGGTTATCCGAAATTGTATTAAAGAAATTGTATGGGATAAAATGAATGCCCGCCTTAACGAATTGGTGGATTCTTTGACCCTTGAAGATCTGGCCCGTGACTATCGGGAACGAAACGGAATCGATAATACAATGTATTATATATAATCGTATGGAAAACACGACTAAAGCGATAAGAAAAATCGTATATAAAAAGGAGATGTGCTTATGTCTGAAAGAAAATTAAAATTTGATACCCTGCAAGTTCATGCCGGTCAAAGTGTTGATCCGGCTACCGGAGCAAGAGCGGTTCCTATTTATCAAACAACCTCATACGTATTCAATAGTACCGAACATGCTGCCAACCTCTTTGCCTTAAAGGAATCCGGCAATATTTACACAAGAATCATGAACCCGACAACCGATGTTTTTGAACAGAGAATGGCCGCACTGGAAGGCGGTGTTGGAGCACTGGCAGTTTCCTCGGGCTCAGCGGCTATTACCTATGCAATACTTAATATCGCCGGAAGCGGTGATGAAATTGTTTCGGCAAGTACCCTTTACGGCGGTACATACAACCTGTTTTCGACAACATTGCCCAAGCTTGGCATTAAAACTGTTTTTGTTGATCCCGATGACCCGGAAAACTTCAGAAAAGCAATTAATGAAAAAACAAAGGCTGTTTATATAGAAACCGTCGGAAATCCGGGAATCAATCTGATTGACATCGAAGCCGTTGCAAAAATTGCCCATGAGAACGGTTTGCCGCTTATTGTGGACAATACCTTCGGAACCCCTTACCTTATAAGGCCTATTGAGTTCGGAGCGGATATTGTTGTACATTCGGCAACAAAGTTTATTGGAGGCCATGGAACCTCCATCGGCGGTGTCATTGTTGATTCCGGAAAATTTAACTGGGCTGAAAGCGGAAGATTCCCAGGCTTTACAGAACCGGACCCCAGCTATCACGGTCTTAAATATTATGAAGCCCTGGGACCTTTGGCATACATCACCAAAGTCAGAGTTCAGCTGTTGAGAGATACCGGAGCATGCATAAGCCCGTTCAATGCCTTCCTTTTGCTCCAAGGACTTGAAACCCTTTCATTGAGGGTTGAAAAACATGTTTCCAATACCAAAAGGATAGTGGATTTTCTACAAAATCATCCTCAGGTGTCATGGGTAAACTATCCGAGCATAAAAGGCAACAAATACTACGAGCTTGCCCAAAAGTACCTTCCGAAGGGAGCCGGCTCAATCTTTACCTTCGGAATTAAAGGTGGAATCAACGCTGCGAAGAAATTCATCGAAAGCCTTGAAATATTCTCACTTTTGGCGAATGTGGCCGATGCCAAGTCTTTAGTAATTCACCCTGCATCCACAACCCATTCCCAATTATCTGAGGAAGAGCAAAGAGCTTGCGGGGTAACTCCCGATCAGATAAGGCTGTCCATTGGTATCGAAGATGCGGATGATCTTATATATGACCTTGACCAGGCACTGAAAAAAGCAACGGAAGCTTAAAACCATAGAACGTGTTATAGGTATAAACCGAAATAGTATAGGAGGCGATTATATGTCGAAAATAGCAAAAAATTTAACGGATCTTATTGGAAATACCCCGCTTTTGGAGTTATCCAACTACAACAAAGCGAATAACCTGGAAGCCAGACTCGTTGTAAAGCTGGAATACTTTAATCCTGCATCCAGCGTAAAGGACAGAATCGGATATGCAATGATAAAGGATGCAGAAGAAAAAGGCTTGATAAACAAGGATTCTGTTATAATAGAACCCACAAGCGGAAATACCGGTATTGCTCTGGCTTTTGTTGCCGCCGCAAGAGGTTACAGGATTATACTTACCATGCCTGAAACCATGAGCCTTGAAAGAAGAAACCTTCTTAAAGCCTTGGGAGCCGAACTGGTTCTTACTCCTGGAGTTGAAGGAATGGGCGGAGCAATCAGAAAGGCTGAGGAACTGGCCGCCTCAATACCCAATTCCTTCATACCCCAACAGTTTTCAAATCCTGCTAATCCGGAAATTCACAGAAAAACAACGGCAGAAGAAATTTGGAGGGATACGGACGGACAGGTGGATATCTTTGTGGCAGGAGTCGGTACCGGAGGAACAATTTCCGGCGTGGGCGAAATATTGAAGCAACGAAAACCCGATGTGAAAATTATTGCAGTTGAACCCGCCGACTCTCCGGTTTTGTCCGGCGGAAATAAAGGACCTCACAAGATTCAAGGAATAGGTGCCGGCTTTGTGCCTGCCAATTTCAAAAGAGAGGTCGTAGATGAGATATTCAAGGTCACCAATGAAGAAGCTTTTGAAACTTCCCGAAAGCTTTCAAAAGCCGAAGGCCTTCTGGTAGGAATATCCTCCGGAGCATCTGCCTTTGCAGCGACCCAAATTGCTAAAAGACCTGAAAACAAAGGTAAGCTTATAGTTGCTTTGCTTCCTGACACAGGCGAAAGATATCTGTCCACTGCTTTATACCAGGACGCATAAATAGAGTGATTGTTAAGGAAAAATGTATCCAGAAACTTAAGTTACGTAAGTAATGTTTCTTTCACATTTTCCTCAATACTTAAACAACACGTAAAATGTAGCTCCACCGAAATAACGGTGGAGCTTTTCATAATTAAGGAGAGGATTTTAGCTAATTGGAATTATTGGCCCCAGCCGCCTCCCCAGCCGCCTCCCCAACCGGGCCAGCCAGGCCATCCGGGATTTGAGGTCGGTTCCCAACCGGAACTGTCTATCCAGGCAGCTCTCTTTAGCAAGTAATTTTCTACAATCTGTATCTGTTCTTCCCATGTCTGTGTAACCTGGGTGCTAAAACCGCCTACAAAAGGAGTACTGAGAATGTTCCACTTCTGGAAGTTACGGTGTGCAGCATTGGATAGCGGTTTGGACAGCTCTCTGACTTTAGCTACCAACTGTTCATCGGAAAGAGGTCCTTTACGCAATTCCTCCCAACGGGCTTTTACCTTGCTTCTAAAATTCGGATCCTGCATCAGTGTGTAATACCAGTCAGTCGTAGTAGCCATACCCGGCATCATCGGCGCAGTAGACTGATATTGCCACCCCTCTATATTAGAACTTGGCAAACCGAACAATCCGGTATAAGAGTCATACGCCAAGTCATAGTCCCATAATGGACCGGCTTTCAGTTTTTGACCTCGATCCTTGTGAATATGCGCACTGCGTATATAAGAATCCGGTTGTTTGCCCAATTCGGTATGAATTATGAAATCTACAAAGGAATCAACATCAATGTACGCAGGATAGCCTGTCTGCGGATCGGACGGGTTTTGGCTGTGGATTGAGTCGTGAACCTTTTGAATGTAATTGGTTATCCAAGCCAGTTGCTCGGGCAGGAGATCGTCCGGCTCTTTGAGCTCAAGATCATTCCAACCGTTGCCTCTTATCAGCGGCTCTTCCGCTGCCATCATGTTGAACTGCATAAGGTAACCGCCGGTAATATTCGGCTCTGTCAAATCATCTTCCTTTAATTTCTTAATGTTGAGACGGTCCTTTCCAATCTCCAATGTTTCTGTAAGCAAATATACACCCTGGTAATCATCAGCAGATAAAGGCTGATTATCAAAGTTAATATAAACTTCCACATGTGCGTATCGTGGAGTAGCCAATCCCATTTCTTTTCCCAATTCATAAGCAAGAGCGTTACGAATCAAAGACTTGTCGGGATAAGGTGAAATAAGTGCCCAGTCTCCGTCTCCCGGCATGCCCAGCATGGGATATTTGGCATCATCATCTTTATTATCCCTTAGCTCAAGTCTGTAGGGAGTCTTTTCAAAATTGGCGGAGGATTGACCTCGCACATGGAATCCGGCACGTGTGACTATAGTCGCAGGCTGAAGTAAAGATACTTTATTGTTCCTGGGCTCTAGCAATATAAACGCAACATCTTTGTATTCACGGTCAGGTTTTCCTTTGCCGTATGCATCCAAAATCAGCACCGGAATATCATGTTCGGCATCAATTGAGCTGGCAACATAAATTGCAGTTCCCATATCACCGCTAGCGCTGCCGTTCACAAAAGATTGTGCCCTAAGCTGTGTTGTGGTTGTAAATGTTAAGGGTCCGGTATACAGTTTCGAGCTCACGGCAGGAACGCTTCCGTCTACGGTGTAGCGAATTTGGGCATCAGGGATTTTGGAGCTCAACTCAACTGTAACCTGATTCTTAAAAGTACCGCTGGGAACAGAGAAAATTATATCCCCCTTAAGCTCGTTTTCAAGTTTGATAACCTTTTCATCCCGTTCATCCTTTGGAATGTCTTCCACCGGAAACGAAGACAGCTTTCTCAGCAAGTACCTTTTTAAAATTGTAACGTCCAGGGAATCTACAGAATTGTCACCGTTTAAGTCTGCAGCCGTAAGATTATCAATAGTCAGTTTTCGCAGAATATACCTTTTCAACATTGTAAGATCCAATGAATCAATGGTACCGTCGTCGTTTACATCTCCATATTTAACACCAAATACATTTGAAACGGAGAAAACGTTCACCAACAAAGCAATTACCGGCAATAAAATAAAAAATCTGCTTTTTCTCATATAAAACCCCCCTCCGAAAAATCTTCAAATTTCTTTCCAACTATATATTCGTTTTGAAAACAAGTTTTATGTCTTTACTTTCAGAAATAATAAACTTATTTACTATTTGTACCCAATGTAAATATACAAATAACTCTATCGGATTGTTATACATTTAGTACAATCCATGATGCATAACAATTAGTAACAGGGGGTGCAAATAACATGAAGGAAAAAAAAGAAAACCTTTCAAAGGTCAAAATCAAGCATCACCTTGCCGACGGAGAAATCAGAGAATCCGTAAAAGGCCACAAGGTTCGCGTCAATAACCGAACCATAGCTGCCTACAGGATTTTAGCTCAATACGGTAAATCCAAAGAGTAATATCGGACATTAAGCTTTAAATATAAATTTGCTTTATAACTTAATTCGGGAGCCGGTATAAATGAAAAAAGTAGCATGCTACGTAAGAGTCAGCACCGAAAACCAGATAGAAAATTACAGCATTGAAGAACAAACCGAGCGGCTTAAAGCTTACTGCAAAGCAAAGGATTGGAGCATTCATAAATTTTATATCGATGCAGGGTATTCCGGAGGAACCACCAACCGTCCGGCACTGAAAGAAATGCTTGAGGATATCGACAAAAACTTGATTCAAATGGTAGTTGTATACAAGCTTGACCGGTTAAGCCGATCCCAAAAAGACACATTAACCCTTATCGAAGACGGATTTCTGGCTAAGAATGTTGATTTTGTATCCATCAGTGAAAATTTCGACACCTCCTCCCCCTTCGGCCGTGCAATGATAGGAATATTGTCGGTGTTTGCACAGCTGGAAAAAGATCAGATAACAGAACGGCTTACAATGGGAAGAATAGGCCGTGCAAAGAACGGCTATTTTCACGGCGGTCCGACACCTCCCACGGGATACGATTATATTGACGGAAGGCTGGTTGTAAACGAATATGAAGCAATGCAGGTAAGAGAAGTATTCGAAAGATTTTTAAAGGGTCAAAGCATACACTCCATAAGATCATATATGAGCAAGCACTACACCAACAAGTACGGTAATTGGAAAAGCCACACCCTTGTTTTGAATATTCTTCGAAACTGTACTTATATCGGAAAAATAAAATTTAAAGGCACTGTGTATGAGGGCAATCACGAACCCATAATTTCCGAAGATATGTTTAATGCCGCGCAAAAGCTTTTAAACAGCTCTGAAAGAATAAGCAAAAAAACCGCTCCTCAAAAAATCCCGTTCCGAGCCGGTAACCTACTTACCGGCCTATTGAAATGCGGTAAATGCCAAGCCGGCTTTTGTGCCAACCACGGTTTTTACACCTGTTATTCCCGCGGAAAGACCGATAAAAAGAAAATCAAGGATCCTAACTGTAAAAATAAAAAATGGCCCATAATCGAGCTTGACAATGTCGTGAAAAATGAGATTTTAAGCCTTGATTGGGACATCAGCTTTTTCAAGGATGAAATCAGCAATATCCCCGATTCGGATTTTCATACAATAAAGCATAGGATTAATGAAATTGACAAACAAATTTCAAGAATGATTGACCTCTATCAGATGGGCAATATTTCAATAGAAGAAATATCGGCAAGAATAAATGCCTTAAAAAGTGAAAGGGATAATATATCCTCGCTATTGGAATCAAAGCCGAAAGTCTTTCCTGATGAAACAAAAAGCTCCTTTCCCAATCCAAAAGCCGTGTTCATAAACGGTACCCTGGATGAGCAGCGGCTTTTTGTCAGGTCCCTTATTGATTATATAACCGTAAACGATGATAAACTAGACTTTCAATGGGGCTTCCGTTAATATTTACATTATCGGTTTAACCATGTGCATGGGATTCGGGTGCAATGCCGCCGGAATAATCGGATGCAGAATTATCGAATCTCCAAGGGAGAGGCTGATAGCAATAATCACAAATAATTTCGTTCCCTGTAACGGCCGTTTCCCGACCCTTATATCCATAATCACCATGTTTTTTGCAGCATCCGTTTTAGCTCCTTTTCAATCGGTAATATCTGCACTCATATTAAGCACAGTTATATTATTGGGGATTTGTACAACGTTACTTATTTCAAAAATACTGTCAAAAACAATACTTAAAGGGCTTCCCTCCTCCTTTACCTTGGAACTGCCGCCCTATAGGAAGCCTCAGCTCGGAAAAATCCTTGTGCGGTCGGTTTTTGACAGAACTCTGTTTGTTCTGGGGCGCGCTGTTTCCGTAGCTGCACCGGCCGGGCTGATAATCTGGATTATGGCAAACATAAATGTGGGAGATGCCAGCCTCTTATCCCACTGTGCAGGTTTTCTCGACCCGTTTGCAAGATTAATCGGTATGGACGGTTACATTCTGATGGCTTTTGTCCTCGGTTTCCCGGCTAATGAAATAGTCGTTCCCATTATAATAATGAGTTATATGTCCAAAGGAAGCATGATGGAATTTGAAAGCCTGCATGAACTAAGAGAACTTCTCATTTCCAACGGTTGGACTTGGCTTACGGCAGTATGCGTTATGATATTTTCCCTTATGCATTGGCCTTGCGGTACAACATGCTGGACCATAAAAAAGGAAACTCAAAGCCTTAAGTGGACCTTGGCTTCCATCCTCATACCCACATTTACGGGCATCGTAATTTGCTTTATTATTGCAAACTCAGTCAGGTTGCTCGGATTAATTTAATTAACCTTGTTTATTTTCAAGCTCCGAACTGCATAACATATGCTTCCGTTTGCATAACTTATGTTTTCGGAGCTTTTTTCTTTACATTAACTAATACACTTTATTCTTTTTATTACACTTTATTTACATATATAAAAATATGAAAAAACCACTGTCAAGCAAGCAATAAAACCTGTCAATTCGACAGTTAATTTCCTTGCCTGATTCTCTGATGAATGTTATAATCTTGATAGCAGAATAATTATGGGGAAGTCATGCTTTTGGGGAGCTTAGAATACTTTTCCTGCATAAACCGTTCAAACTTATAAAATTAGCCATGCCTTAAGAAAATATTAAACGGTTAAAACATTTTCTTTTACCAAGTAGAAATGCGGTAAATTTTTTGTTTTAATTTCGTTCTGCAGTCTTAAAATATTAGGGGAAAGGAAGTGAAATTGTTGAATGTAATCACAAATAAATTTAAAGAAGTCCTGTATTCCGTAGTTCCAATAGTAATAATTGTTTTGATTCTGAATTTTACAATCACTCCCCTTGAAACTCCCACATTAATTAGATTCCTTATTGGTGCCCTGCTGATTATTCTGGGATTATCCATATTTTTATTGGGAGTTGATATTGGAATTACGCCAGTGGGAAATCTTATGGGATCATTTCTCGCTAAAAGCAATAAAATATGGGTAGTATTAGCTGCCGGGGGATTACTTGGATTTATAATTTCAATTGCGGAGCCCGACCTTCACATATTGGCAGGACAGGTCAATTCCGTTACCTCAGGTATGATATCCAAATTTAGTATTGTAGTAGTCGTTTCGGTTGGAATTGCTGTAATGCTCGCCCTGGGCTTATTTCGAATATTGTTTAATGTACCTCTGTATAAGGTTCTGATCGGACTTTATGCTCTTATTTTCGGTTTGGCACTGTTTACCTCACCGGAGTTTTTGGCAATATCCTTTGATGCGTCCGGGGCAACTACCGGTGCTTTGACCGTGCCCTTTATTCTGGCCTTGGCGATGGGTGTCTCCATGCTGAAAAAGGACAGCAAAGCTTCCGAAAAAGACAGCTTCGGACTGGTGGCAATTGCCTCTGCCGGTGCCATAATTGCGGTTATGATCATGAGTATTGTCTCAAAAGCGGATAAAATAACCTCAAGCCTTGAAATTGAAATTTCCGGCTCGAATTTAATAATTGCTCCCTTTATAAATGCATTGCCCAAAATAATATATGAAGTTTTTTTAGCATTGCTTCCCCTGTTGGTAATCTTTTTGGTTTCCCAAAAAATATCTTTTAAGCTGGATAAAAAAGGCTTTAGAAAAATCCTAAAAGGTTTTGTGTATTCTTTTGTAGGATTGGTATATTTTCTGGTGGGAGTAAATGCAGGTTTTATGGATGTGGGAACTGCTGTGGGCTATAGTTTGGCATCATTGGATAACAAGTTTTATCTTATATTTGTCGGTTTTATCCTGGGACTGGTGACAATACTGGCCGAACCTGCAGTTCACGTTTTAACGCATCAAATTGAGGATGTTACCAGCGGATCTGTAAAAAGAAGTGCCGTATTAGGTGCCCTTTCAATAGGAGTCGGTTTTTCGGTGGCTTTATCCATGATAAGAATACTAATACCCGGTATTCAGCTCTGGCATTATTTGCTCCCGGGATATATAATATCTATTGTTATGACATATTTTGCACCCAAACTGTTTGTAGGAATTGCATTTGATTCCGGAGGAGTTGCTTCCGGTCCCATGACCGCAACTTTTATACTGGCTTTAGCGCAAGGTGCGGCAGAGCAAATAGAGGGAGCAAATGTATTGGTCGACGGATTCGGGGTTATTGCCATGGTAGCCCTAACCCCGCTTATAACATTGCAAATACTGGGCTTGATTTTTAAGATGAAATCCAAAAAAGGAGGATTGGACAAAGATGCAAATCAATTCTGAAAGTACTGAAGTTGAGCTTCTTTGTGTAATTGTTAACTTTGGGTTGGGAAGTAAGATTATGAAAACATCGAAACAAACAGGCATGCGTGGAGGCACAATTTTCTTGGGCAAAGGCACCGTTAGCAACCGCATACTTGAATTCTTCGATTTAAGCGATATCAGAAAGGAAATCGTGTTAATGCTGGGCGAGAAAGAAACCGTTGACAATACACTGGAAGAATTAAATAAAAAATTCCATTTTGACAAACCAAACCATGGAATAGCTTTCAGTACTTCTGTTATAGATATTATAGGTACCAAATCCATAGATAGCAACAATATTAACATAGAAAAGCGAGGTGCGGAAAAAACAATGTATAATGCTGTTTTTGTGGTTGTCGATAAAGGCAAGGCAGAAGCCGTTATTGATGCAGCAAAAGAAGCCGGAGCAAGAGGAGGAACCATCATTAATGGAAGAGGCTCAGGTATACATGAAACAAGCAAACTTTTCTCAATGGATATAGAACCGGAAAAAGAAATCGTATTAATACTTGCAGAAGAAAAGATAACATCGCTGATAACTGCTTCCATCCGTGAAAAACTCGAGATTGACAAACCGGGTAACGGAATCATTTTTGTTCAGAGCGTAAATCAAACTTACGGCTTGCGATGATTAATACCATATTCTCTTTGTATTATTGTATTCTTATTATTGTTATTTAACGGAAAACTTTGACAATTGTAATTGCTGGAAAGCCCATACTTAAAAAAGCTGTTGCAATAATCTGCATCAGCTTTTTTATTTGGCCTCTTGGAATGAAATGAAAGAGGCCAAAGCGAAGGGATTCGAAGTCCCGAGCTTTTATTAGTATGGGACAAATATTATTCAAATTCAATCTTAGTTTTTCTTTGGGTTTTCAAATTTTTTCAATGTGTTGGCAGCAAAATCCCGTCCGCCGATTCCGAACGCAATTGCAAATGCCAATGCAATAGCTCCCAATACAATAATAAAGGCTGCATTAACAATTGTGGTGGCAATACCCAGCTGAATCAGTACCATAAATACCGCAACAACAATAATTGCCGTCTTTGCAATCATAGAAGTCAATTTGGCATCGGGATATTTGTTCTGTATAAAGCCTCCAACCCATGATGATATAAGCAAAGCAATGCCCAATATTATAACCGAACTGATAACCATCGGAAGATAAGCAATTATTGCTCCTCCTACATTTCTGAATACTTCGAGATTAATGACATTTGTTGCTTCAACAACAAACAAAAGTATTATAATGTATTTTACAAATTCTCCAATGGCCTTTGAAAGAGAAAAATCCTTCAATTTTGAGTTGTCTGACGGTACTATTTTCTTCCATAGTGAGTCGGTACCAAACCCTGATAAAATTTGTGCCAGCAGCTTTCCAATTATTTTAGCTACTATTGTTCCTATTACAACCAACGCAATAGCAACGAAAATGTTCGGAAGCATCTGAAACATTGAGTTGAGCATAGCCATGGCAGGATTGGAGATTGCGGTTATATTTAGGGCTTGCAGAGCTGCAATAATAACCGGAATTAAGATAATAACATAAATTATATATGAAATAACCGACGATATCGTAGCATTCTCGGAAGTAGATATTCCGGCTTTTTCCTGTAACTTGTCAACATTAAGCTTTTTTAGAATCGGAGTTATTAACTGTCTCACAATTTTAGCCACAAGACTGCCAATCATCAGAATAATAATGGCCGCAATAATATTGGGAATATAGTTTAAGAACTGGGTAACCAGCATTGTTATAGGAGTGGAAACATTGTCGATTCCCAACTTTTCCAATACTGCCGGAAGAAACATAAGAAATACTATAACAAAAACCAATTTCCCGATAAAATCCAGTGAACTTCCGGTTATTTCATCCACTATACCCAATTTATCAATGCGCTTGTCAACATTCAATAACTTCAGTCCTTTTACAACCAATGATTTGGCGATCAATGCAACCACATAGGCAAGAACCAGCAGCAGTACCGCATGAATCACCGAAGGGACTCCGGACAGGAAAGATTCAATCATGTTAAAAAAATACCTCATTATTCTACCACCTCTCCATTCTTTTTATTTATTATTTTTATAGTACCACCTAATACTAAAAATATTTAACGATTCAATCACGATATCGAAAAAAGACTGTTTGTATTCATAACTTGTCAAATCTTTTTATTCTTTTCGGTAAATTTATTAAACTTCTTTATAAACTTTATTAAAATGAAAGGATAAACTAATTCAAAAACACAATGAAAATGATAAAGGACTACTGCATTTTTGCAATAGTCCCAATAAATCAGCTCTTTTTTTCGAATATTCCCTGCCCTCCTCAAAGCATCTTCAATCAATATATACTCAAGATGCGGCAAGGAGCTCTTCTTTTATTGACACTTCCCTTTTTATCATGCCGTAGACAGTAATGTATAATACTATTGATATTGCAATAGTAATCAAATCGGCTACCGGCTGAGCCCAAATAACTCCGTCCAATCCAAAGAATCTTTTTCCGATTATAAGGGCAGGAATAAATGCAAGACCTTGACGGCATATTGATAAAACCAAGGCCGGTATTGCCTTCCCTATTGCCTGGAACGTATTCATAAAAATAAACTGAATACCCAGAATAGGAATAGGTATAATAAAAATCTTAAAGAACAATGAACCCATTTCAATAATTTCCGAATTTTTAATAAACATTCCTACCAAGGGTTCTGCCGCAAAAAAGAATACCAATGTAGTAACAGTTCCGAATATCACGGAACAGGCAGTAGAAAACTTAATCGCACCGTTCATTCGTTTATAATTCTTTGCAGCATAGTTATAGCCAATAAAGGGTTGTATCCCCTGGGAAAGACCGATCATCACCATAACAGGGAGCGAATTTATTCTATGGGGTATACCGATAGAAGAAACAACAATTTCCCCAAAATCGGAAGCAAAATTATTGAAAATCAAATTCGCTACACTAAACAACATATTATTTACAAAAACCGGAATGCCTATCACCAAAATATTGAATATTATATCCCCTGTCATTTTAAACTTTTTCAAAGCTATGGACAAAACAGTGGTTTTCTTCGTCAAATAGTAAATATAATAAACAACAGAGCATATATTTCCGATAACGGTAGCCACCGCTGCTCCCACAACTCCCATTCCCATGCTCAAAATCATTATGGGGTCCAATATGATATTCACAACTGTCCCGATCATCATTCCTACCATAGCACTACGGGCCGCACCCTCGGCACGAATAATTTGCCCAAGAGCTTGCTGAAGGCAAATAAATGGCGTACCTATCGAAACAATGATCATGTAACTTCTTGCAAAATCATAAGTATTTTCGGTACTTCCGGATAAAATCAATACTCCGTCCATAAACAACAGTAACAATAATCCAATAACAATACCGACAAAAATGCAGGCATAAAAACAGAAGGATGAAACACTTTTAACCTTTTCATGCTCCTTTAAGCCCAACAACCGGGATATATAAGAACCGCCGCCTATGCCGAAAATATTGCCGAAAGCCATTAGAATCATAAATACCGGAAAAATAAGCACCACCGATGCCATCTGATTGGGGTCGTTGGTTTTGCCCACAAAAAAGGTATCCGCCATGTTATAAAAAACAGTAACAAGCATACCCAAAATTGTGGGTAATGCCAATGTCATAACTGCTTTGGGTACGGAGTATTTTTCAAACAATTCTTCTTTCATTACAACTATCCTTTCATAATATAATTTGTATTGCCCGCTTTATTGTTTTGCTTCGGGTATTATAATAAAATTATTATAAGACACAAATCGTATTTCCTTATGTTAAATGTTTATTAAATAAAAATTTAACACAGGGTAAACATAAAATCAATAGGACCGTCAAAGCTGTTTTAAGAAAATCTTTAGTGGGTATACCTATTATATAGATTATTGAGGAGGATTGTCATGGAAGGTAATGAGAACAAATTTAAAAAATATGCGCCGAAGATTGTTATACCGATACTGATTGTTATAGCTATCGGTGCAATATTTGTTTTAAAAGCGAGGCAGCAACAGGATATAAACGGTAAGGGAGGATCCGTCACCGATAATATAGGCGGTAATACTGAAGAACCCGATAACAATTCTTCGGATTTTGCCCTTCATGTAGAGGATGTATTAGACCTTGACAAACTAAAGTCCTATGGGCTGCCAATCATGATTGACTTCGGAGCCGACTATTGCCCTCCTTGCAGAGAAATGAAGCCCACAATAGAGAAGCTTAACAAAGAACTTAAGGAAAAAGCAATCATAAAATACGTGGACGTGGAAAAATTGCCGAAAGTAACACAGGACTATCCCATCCGGGTAATCCCCACCCAGGTTTTTTACGATAAGGACGGCAAACCTTTTAAACCTGCCGATCCCAATGCCTTAGGTATGTATATGTATTCACACCGGGAAACAAATGAACATTTGTTTACGGTTCATGAAGGACTTATGACTGAAGAGAAAATTCTTTTGGTTCTTAGGGAAATGGGGATGGAAGAATGATAAACCCGTGGCTGGAATCATTATCAAAACTTATATCGGAAAGCCTTTGGTTGGCACCGGTTTTGGCACTTATGGCAGGAATATTGACCTCCGTTACCCCCTGTTCCCTTTCGACCCTTCCTCTTATAATAGGATATGTCGGCGGAACGGGAAACGATAATCCCAAAAAAGCCTTCAGATTGTCACTGGTTTTTGCTTCCGGCATGGCCATAACTTTTACGGCTTTGGGCACGGCGGCATCGCTGCTGGGTAGACTTATCGGGACATCCGGCCGTTGGTGGTATATTGCCCTGGGAGTCTTAATGGTATTGATGGCACTCCAAACCTGGGAGATATATAACTTTATCCCTTCCACATATCTTACAGGCAAATCGACAAAAAAAGGTTATATCGGAGCATTAATTGCCGGAATATTGGGAGGATTGTTTTCGTCCCCCTGTGCAACACCGGTATTGGTGGTTCTTCTGGGCATTGTCGCAAAGAAAGGCAGTATAGCATGGGGTGTTTTGCTACTACTGCTCTATTCCATCGGTAACAGTGTGCTCATATTGATAACCGGAACTTCCGTCGCCTTTATCAAAAGAATAACTTCCGGCAGCAAATACGGCACTTTCAGCAAAATACTCAAAATAGTGATGGGAAGCCTAATATTGCTGATTGGGTTTTATATGTTCTATTTAGGCTTTTAATATAATAAAAGTTAAAAACCAGGATTTTTTAAGACAAAGAGCCTGCAAATACTCCCCGGCGCTGAGAAAAACTGCTTTCACACAGATATGCCCTTCTCTACTCCGTTGTATTAACAGGCTCTTCTTAGAATGTTTTAGGTCATTTTATACCGTGTCAATCCTTTAATTTTTGCTTAATTCAAACTCAATTACCGTTGTAAACTGGCTTTCTTCAATAACTTGACTCTCATCCTCCGGTACAACCAAAATATCGATTTTGGCTTTAAACTTACCCGATGTTAACTTGTTTCCTTCTTTATCTGTCATATCCCATGCATCCTGCCACTTTAAAGATTCGCCGGGATTTATGGTCTCTGTCACAAGTGCCAGTGTAAAGAATTTTCCGTCGGAATATCTGTATACCTCTTCACCTTTTTCATCGGTAATTGTCAGTTCAAACTGCTGTCCGGAGCCAAGCATTACATCTTTTGGCTCAGAATAGTTGTTAACCAATTCAAAATCAAATACCACCTTGCCATCCTTTATTTCATAGCTGCCCCGGGTTTCAAACCTTTCCTCCGCTACGGTCTCAACGTCAGGCTTTTTCTCTTCTGCAATAGCCTCAGCGGTATTAAATATCAGTGCTGCCAATTCACCATATGTAACATCGGCTTTCGGGTCAAAAATTCCATCTCCTCTACCCTTTGCTATGTCATTCATATACGCCAAAGTTACCGATTGGTTATACTTTGGGTCAATTTTTTCAGTATCGGAATAAATAATCATTTTAATTGTTGCAATATTATCCAAATCCTTTCCCGTCTTGTCTGCCCATAATTTGATAAGCTCATGAACAACGGCTTCTCTGGTCATTGAGTCCGGTGTTGTGTTGTACTCTGCATCAAACACAATTTTTACAATATTCAGATAGTCTTCAGCTTTAATCGCTGCATTAAGGTCCTTGCCGCTAAACAGCGATTCGATATTATAGTCCTTTGACAATTGGTCTATGAACATTTGAGACCAATGCATCCGCAAGGAAATAGGAATAACTGGATTATCATCAGCAGATATCGGCCGAACCTCTATTGTCTGTCCGAAAGCCGGAACTATCAAAGCCGAAGATAATGCGACGGATATAATAGTACATCCGATTAATTTTTTTCTCATAAAAGATCCTCTCCATTCATTTTGTAATTGTTTATTATTATAGACGTCAAAAGAGTTAAATAAGTTCCTTTATATTCGATTTTCGTTTACATAAAAATATAAGCCAAAATTATATACTTCTATAAGCATATAAGCAATGTACCTTAGAATAATCGGTCCCAATAACGGAAGGTATCCTAATTCTTCTTCAAAGGATATTTAACATGCGTTTTTTAATGTGGTATAATAAATTTTATAAAATTTAACATAATTGGGGGGTCATAAATGAAAAAGAAAAGCATCATTAATATCAAAGTATTGTTGTCGTTTTTTATTATTTTGTCAATTCTTTGCTCCGGCGTACCGGTTTGGGCCGACGAATCGGAAGACTATACGGCTTCTGAATATATTTTAGATGCTTACATGGCTATCGATGAAGAAAACTATGACTTGGCTTTGGATTATTGCAACAAGGCTATAAGCATTTCTCCGAAGCCGGAATATTATACTTTGAAAGCCAGCATATATGAATATCAGGACAAATATGATGAAGCATTGAATGTTTTGGATGAATTAATATCTATTTCATCGGACTATGGAATGGCATACATTGAAAAAGCAAATATATACTTAAAGCTCAAAAAGACAGATGAAATGCTCAAGTGTTTGGACGAAGGAATTGCTGCCAATCCCAATTACATTACTTTATATTTACATAAAGCACAATATTTTGTTGAAATCAAAAAAAATACCGATGCTGTGGAATGCTATAAGCTCGGTATAAAAAACAACCCCAATAATCTTCATCTGCACGTACTTTTAAGCTACCAGTTGCTTGGATTGGGAAAAGACCGTGAAGCCTTTGATTGCCTCAATAAAATAATAGAAATCAACCCAAACACCGATTTGGCATATTATAATCTTGCTTGTCTGTACTCCAAAGAAGGCAATGTTGAAAAATCTCTTCAAAACCTTAAAAAGGCGGTTCATCTTTCTCCAAATATAAAGGCTCTTGCGTTGGAGGACCCGGACTTTGATAACGTCAGAGCTTTAGACGGTTTTAAAGCCTTAACGGGTGTTGGAGTTTACGTGGACGGTAAAGCATTGGAATTCGACGTTCCGCCGACTATTGAGGAAGGTAGGGTTCTTCTTCCTTTGAGAGTGGTATTTGAAACTTTAGGAGCATCTATTGAATGGATCGATTCCACAAAAACGGTAATTGCAAAAAAAGATGATATAACGCTTTCACTGCAAATAGGATCAAATAAAGCTACCTTAAACGGAATCGAAGTAAGTCTTGACGTACCTGCGAAAATAGTCAACGGAAGAACCCTTGTACCGGTAAGGTTTGTATCGGAATCCTTCAAAGCTGATGTGAAATGGAATCCGGATACAAAAACCGTTTATGTCAGTTCTTTAGAAACAAATATAAACAACACAGGCCTCTCAGAGCAAGCTATTGTGGAAAAATTGGATTCTTCCGTCGATATACTGTCGATAGACGGTTTATTCCCTCAACCGTACGGCCTTGGACCGAAGGATGCAATGATACTTGTTGTTGCCAAGAGCGAAGAAGACTTGAATTTATTCAGGGCTTTGAGCAAAAAACAAAAAATAGAGTATTTGAACAACAAAGTGCAGGAAAACTACGGATCGGTTTTAGGGTGCGATACCATCGAGGCATCTTTCATTTATGACGGTAAAATGTATTACAGCGTTATAACAGCATATGAGGTTAATCCGGAAATTCTTACATTGGAATCCTTCAAGTTGGGTTTGCCCTTCAATGTCATTGTACAGGATGAGAGAAATTTCACTTATAGGTATTATTACGAGAAATAGTGTATTAAAGAGTATTAAAAGCTATTGCGATATATCTTTCGCAATGGCTTTTTTGCTTTTCATGTTTTTAAAAAGGAGCATAAGATAAGGAGCTCTGTTTTTGTATTACAGAGCCCCCTGTTTAAAATATTTCAATTTCCTTCATTTAGATGGATGGTAATATCAAATTCACCAATCGGAGTTGAAAGAGGTAACAGCAGTGCCTTTCCGTTTCCCACAGGTAAAGCCTTGTATTCGCCAAGAAAAATTCGTGGAGGTGCAATATCGCAAGTATAGTTGTGCTGTGACAAAAGGGTCAATGCATTTCCCCCGATAATATTTGCCACTTCACCCAGCGCAGAAGATGCAAAGTTGTCAATCTTATCCATCTCCATACCGGACATGATTTTTACCATTTCCAAAGTCATGTTTTTAGGGAAGCTAAAGAGAATTGTACCCTTTAAATCTCCCACAACTGCCAGTTCAACATTGGCATCCTTATTGCTTCCCAAATCCTGCACCACTTTTATTTCGCCCCTTTGAGGCTCTATATCCACCAATAACTGCAATACATCCTTTGTTGCTTTATAAAATGAATTAACATATTCTACTTTCATTAGGCTTGACCCCCTTTACTTTTCACATATTCTCCGATTTTCTGATCCATATTCCCGACATGCATAATCAGCCAAGCCATTAGTTTTCCGCCGAATTCCTGTATCTTTTCCTCTGTGAAGCCCTCTTCTTCAAAAATCTTGACGTAATTGTCAATGCCTTGCTTAAACTTCGCATGGGCATCCTTATGTTCTTCAATTTGAGGATAACCGATTTGCTCCTGATATGCTTCCTCATCATTGAAATGAACAATTACGTAATCTTTCATAAATAACATTGTTTCCTTAACTTTATCCAGCTTAGCTTCCCAGTTTACTTCATTTCGTATTGTCTGATTAAAATTCGATACCCGTCTGAATAGCTCCTCATGCTGTTGATCAATAGCTTCTACACCAATTTTGTACTTGTCCTTCCACATCATATTAATCCCTCACTTCCTGCGTATTTTTTATAACAATAATATAACTGCCTCTGCAATCTTAAGGTGTTTTCCAACAGGCTTTATAGTTCTATAATTCCTATTGAAATTATAAAAAATAATAAAGTATGTAATTATCCTTATTGTTTTAATTTTCGGTAATATTACTCAACTTCTTAATAGTTAATCCGGTACAGGATCAACTTTATCTTTTTTTGCAAAACAAAAATCTATTGAGCGCATATTAACAAATGACTCTATACGCCCAATAGATTTTCAAAAGGGTTATCTTTTTTGAATTATATTTTAATACAGATATTTCTGTAACAGCAATCAACACATTTGCTTTTCTGTTTTGTTGCTTCGGGATAATAACCGTCCAGTACTCTTCGGTATTCCTCTATATAATCTCTGATCTTCTCTTTGTCTTCTTTTGATATTTCCACTTCCACCAAGCGGTTTGCTTCTCTGCAATAAACTATAAATCCCTTCCGAACATCTTTTTGGAAAACCTCTTCAATCATTAAAGCATACATGATCAATTGATTTTTATATGTTTTAAAAAGCCTCTCGTTATATAAGGCATATTTATAATCCAAAGGTGCCATTGTTCCGTCCTCAAGGATATGGACTTCATCTGGATTTCCCCGTATTCCGTACTTTTCGGATACCAGGTTTATTGATATCATTTTTTTACAAGAACCGATTTTCTTAGGCAAGTATTCCTTGTTTTGACTTCCTCTTTTTTCGTGGATTTCCCTTCCCATCATAACTTTGAAACGCTTCTCCTCATTTTGACCGATTCCAAGGCATTTCATGTAATATATAAACCTCTTGCAATATAAAAATTCAATCATATCCGAAGGAGTTATATAATATTGATTCTCATTAAAAAAACTTTGAGATGATTTCATCAGTTACCAACTCCTTATCAAAGGCTTGTCCCAACAACCCTGCCATGTTAAGTTCAGCCTTGCTCATGGTAAACACATAAACCGAATCACTTTCGCCGTCTATTATGCTATCGAGCTCCAATTTCAGCTCATCAAATTTATTGCTTTCCAAATCTCCTAGAAAAACACTTTTTTGAACACGGTAGAGCCCGACGTTTTTACACTTCTTTATGACTTTATTCCGGGTTTTGTCGGAAACAATATCATAAATTACCCATGTCAACATTTTAAATCCTCCTTCAGTATTCTGTTGGCAATCTGATGACAGTCATACTGAATAATATTGGCAAATTCTATTCTTCTTCCCCTGTAATTCATTTTCACTTTCAATTCTTTATCGTACTCGCCTATTAAAAGCTGTTTTCCCTGCTTGTTGAGATAATACCCCTCTTCTATTCTGTCAAAAAAATCTTCCTGTACCTTCTTTGTACTGAAAAGCCGAAACACTATTTCATCCATATAACCTCTGTACATCTCCACCATATCGTATACCAGAGCTTTTTTATTATAGTTGTCGGTATGTAAAATACCTATATAGGGATCCAGTCCGGCAATAATACAGGCTTTTTCGACGCTGGAGTATAAAATTCCATAGGCATAGTTCAGCATACAATTGAACGGATCCAATGCGGGATTTCTGCTTCTCGATTCAAAGGCATATTTTTCTGGTATTAGCTTTCCAAGGGTTTCAAAGTATACTCTTCCAGCAGTTCCTTCGTATCCGAGCAATGAGTTTCGAACATTATTTACTGTCTCATCATTTCTAATAGATAAAATGTTTTTCTTTTGAGTTTCCAGCTTTTGAACGGTTTCCTTTATCAATTCCCGTCTTTCTTCATCTCTTCGGTTAACCGCCAGTTTGTTCAATACTCTAATCTGATTGTCCATCTTTTCCGCAAGCCATTCTTTAATAAGCTGCAAACCAAAGGGAATATCTTGAAGGAAGAGCTGTTTTCTTCTTATGGTGGTAATACTGCCAAGTTTAGAATGCCAAACACGTCCCATCGGTTGTCCGGTACTTTTGAGGAATATAATGTCAATGTTATTTTCGAGGGCAAGCTCAATTGCATCTGTAGTAATGGCTGCATGAGTTGCAATCATAATCTGATCAACTTTTACAGCCGCAATTTCTTGCTTTTCATCATCATTCTGAATTTGGAAGCATTCTCCTCTTTTGCAAAGGTAAAGACCAGGAGTGTTCAAAATTAGCTTCATTTTGCACCTCCTTAATGGTAGTTTCACCTTGTTTTTCTGGAAGTTATTCTGCAACTATACTGTAGGGGCGATGTGGACACGCCTATGAGAAGTTTCAATCCTTGTTTTTCTGGAAGTTCCACTGCAACACTGATTATAAAGAATCATTCAATAGGTTAATGAAGGAAATGTTTCAATCCTTGTTTTTCTGGAAGTTCCACTGCAACTTGTTTTGTGAGGAGAGTTACAGAAAGCAGGTATAGTTTCAATCCTTGTTTTTCTGGAAGTTCCACTGCAACCTGACATACCTACCCAAGAAACAACTACACTCTATGACAGTTTCAATCCTTGTTTTTCTGGAAGTTCCACTGCAACAATTTGTATACATTATTTTATAATCTTTGCCAATCTCTAGTTTCAATCCTTGTTTTTCTGGAAATTCCACTGCAACCCAATCACCGGTGAATATGCCTGTGAGGAATTCGGTGTTTCAATCCTTGTTTTTCTGGAAGTTCCACTGCAACCTAGTGCCAGTTATCTTTTTAAATATTTGCATACCTTGTTTCAATCCTTGTTTTTCTGGAAGTTCCACTGCAACCTTCTTCCTGTGTAGCCTCTTCAACTACTTCTGACGTTTCAATCCTTGTTTTTCTGGAAGTTCCACTGCAACTCAATATAAAAAAGCTGGTTATGACTTTAAATTTATGTTTCAATCCTTGTTTTTCTGGAAGTTCCACTGCAACTAATTGTGGTTTCCCTGATACCTTAATAGTACAACGTTTCAATCCTTGTTTTTCTGGAAGTTCCACTGCAACATCTTATATACAAACTCAAATATTTCCCAAATTGACCTGTTTCAATCCTTGTTTTTCTGGAAGTTCCACTGCAACAACAGGGAAAAGAGACCCTGATTTGAATATTGCCTAGTTTCAATCCTTGTTTTTCTGGAAGTTCCACTGCAACACCCTAAGAAAAACAAGAAGAAATTGGCTACTATAGGTAGTTTCAATCCTTGTTTTTCTGGAAGTTCCACTGCAACTATTTGGCGTATGTTGGGTATTAACGGAGATGATTATGTTTCAATCCTTGTTTTTCTGGAAGTTCCACTGCAACAAATTACACAAAACGGAAGAGATGTTGCTAATGGGTTGTTTCAATCCTTGTTTTTCTGGAAGTTCCACTGCAACTACTTGACTTAAGAAATTCACGACCGCATTTTGTAGTTTCAATCCTTGTTTTTCTGGAAGTTCCACTGCAACGGTATAAGTGAAGCGGAAGCAACAAGGAGACTTATGTTTCAATCCTTGTTTTTCTGGAAGTTCCACTGCAACTATCACGTTTTCATGTTTATATCAATGATTTTTCGAGTTTCAATCCTTGTTTTTCTGGAAGTTCCACTGCAACACCGTTGGCGAAGAGACATTCGGGTTTGATAGATTCAGTTTCAATCCTTGTTTTTCTGGAAGTTCCACTGCAACACCGTTGGCGAAGAGACATTCGGGTTTGATAGATTCAGTTTCAATCCTTGTTTTTCTGGAAGTTCCACTGCAACCCATTTCTTTAAACTTTGTTTCTTTGAGCAGAAGTCAGTTTCAATCCTTGTTTTTCTGGAAGTTCCACTGCAACCAATTCAGCAAGTTGATTGAGGACTACACCAAGCCCCGTTTCAATCCTTGTTTTTCTGGAAGTTCCACTGCAACATTTTCGATTATGCTAATTAGCTCGTTACCACAGAGGGCGATAAGTTTCAATCCTTGTTTTTCTGGAAGTTCCACTGCAACTGTTAGTAGTGTTTCCGATGATGGGTTTTTTTGTCATGTTTCAATCCTTGTTTTTCTGGAAGTTCCACTGCAACCATTGCGGAAGGCGAGGGAAGCACTTATCACAACAATGTTTCAATCCTTGTTTTTCTGGAAGTTCCACTGCAACGTGGTGGACAATCCCAAATAAAGAGCAAATAATATAGTTTCAATCCTTGTTTTTCTGGAAGTTCCACTGCAACCCTTGAACAATTTTCTTGTCCGCTTGAATTCCTGTGTCGTTTCAATCCTTGTTTTTCTGGAAGTTCCACTGCAACCTTCTACGAGGGTGACATAGCAGCATTTATTGTTTCAATCCTTGTTTTTCTGGAAGTTCCACTGCAACCTTCGAACACGAGGCTACATACGACCGGATGTGTTTGGGTTTCAATCCTTGTTTTTCTGGAAGTTCCACTGCAACCCGTGAAATTGAATATGACGGCAGAAAAGGAAAAAGTTTCAATCCTTGTTTTTCTGGAAGTTCCACTGCAACGATTTAGAAATTTAACCTTGATTGCCGTAGAGTGTGGTTTCAATCCTTGTTTTTCTGGAAGTTCCACTGCAACGAATATACTTCCTTTGATTATAGGAAAATTTATCGAGTTTCAATCCTTGTTTTTCTGGAAGTTCCACTGCAACACTCGCTCATGCCGGTATCAGCTATAAACTGTTTAGTTTCAATCCTTGTTTTTCTGGAAGTTCCACTGCAACGGAAAGGTGGTAGTTGAAATAAATCTCCCCCCCGGGGTTTCAATCCTTGTTTTTCTGGAAGTTCCACTGCAACCTGTTTGACAGCCAGCTTGAGGCAGATTATTACTCTGACTGTTTCAATCCTTGTTTTTCTGGAAGTTCCACTGCAACAATCTTCTGTACAAACTTTCTTGAGCATATTTTTCAGTTTCAATCCTTGTTTTTCTGGAAGTTCCACTGCAACCCCTTGGGTTTCATGTAACCATTCACCATGTTGTTGTTTCAATCCTTGTTTTTCTGGAAGTTCCACTGCAACCCGAAACACATAAAATTCAGCAGTATGCTGGCAGTTGAGTTTCAATCCTTGTTTTTCTGGAAGTTCCACTGCAACAGCTCTGACCAAGATTTAGCGAGACCTGCACATGTGTTTCAATCCTTGTTTTTCTGGAAGTTCCACTGCAACATTGCCGCAAGTCTGATTTGTTGCTGTGTCCTGTAGGTTTCAATCCTTGTTTTTCTGGAAGTTCCACTGCAACCGCTTAAAATACACCTCCTATTATGAAAAGGAGGCGTAGTTTCAATCCTTGTTTTTCTGGAAGTTCCACTGCAACGTCCAATGTCCATTTCCAAACTTCAAGGTCTCCGACCGTTTCAATCCTTGTTTTTCTGGAAGTTCCACTGCAACTCATGATTGATGAAAAAGAATCAACCGAAGAATTCTAGTTTCAATCCTTGTTTTTCTGGAAGTTCCACTGCAACATAGACGGTGAAGAAGCCACATTGAAAAGAGTATAGTTTCAATCCTTGTTTTTCTGGAAGTTCCACTGCAACTATTTGAAAGGAGAATTATTATGTTTAACAATGAATGTTTCAATCCTTGTTTTTCTGGAAGTTCCACTGCAACTTAAATCTATGAGTGACGCCGAGCTTCGTAATCGACGTTTCAATCCTTGTTTTTCTGGAAGTTCCACTGCAACAAAATAATGTATATACACATCGACGATCAGCACGAGGACACGTTTCAATCCTTGTTTTTCTGGAAGTTCCACTGCAACCAAATTTCATGAAAAATAGCAGAGCGGCCCGGCAAGTTTCAATCCTTGTTTTTCTGGAAGTTCCACTGCAACCCAGCATCTCATGTATCATTGGCATATTGGCCACAAGTTTCAATCCTTGTTTTTCTGGAAGTTCCACTGCAACTCAACGCCGCGCGGGAAAGTTCCTGTATTGTATATGTTTCAATCCTTGTTTTTCTGGAAGTTCCACTGCAACATAACAGAGGGGGTACTGAAATAAAGTTGGTCCAGACGCGTTTCAATCCTTGTTTTTCTGGAAGTTCCACTGCAACAGGTATCACAGAGGGCTAAACAAGTGACTTGTAAAGGTTTCAATCCTTGTTTTTCTGGAAGTTCCACTGCAACTTGACATGATTAAGGACATCGCCCTTAAGAATGTCGAGTTTCAATCCTTGTTTTTCTGGAAGTTCCACTGCAACGGTATAACCATGTTTAAGATAGTGTTATGTAATGGTAGTTTCAATCCTTGTTTTTCTGGAAGTTCCACTGCAACTTGTGAATTGCTAACAGTGGATATCTTACAAGTTTATGGTTTCAATCCTTGTTTTTCTGGAAGTTCCACTGCAACCAGTAAAAACTACTGCTTAATTATAGTATACATGAATTGTTTCAATCCTTGTTTTTCTGGAAGTTCCACTGCAACATAAACACCGCATACGGCATAAGCAAATCAACGTGTTTCAATCCTTGTTTTTCTGGAAGTTCCACTGCAACCCTAATGCACGTTTAGCCATTATCTATACCTCCTCAAAAGTTTCAATCCTTGTTTTTCTGGAAGTTCCACTGCAACGCTAAGGTAGACAACAGAGTATCTGCTAGTGTATACAGTTTCAATCCTTGTTTTTCTGGAAGTTCCACTGCAACTGTGCGAATGGCTGACTAACACCCCAGCAATACTTGAGTTTCAATCCTTGTTTTTCTGGAAGTTCCACTGCAACTAAAATATTTTTGTACCACTGCATTTAGGACATACCAGTTTCAATCCTTGTTTTTCTGGAAGTTCCACTGCAACCCAGTTTTTACATCAACTTGTGTTTCACCCGTAAGGTTTCAATCCTTGTTTTTCTGGAAGTTCCACTGCAACCTAACCCCTAATTATATTGTACACTATTTTAATATGTTTCAATCCTTGTTTTTCTGGAAGTTCCACTGCAACCAGTTAGTAACGTAGTTGTAAATAACACGTTTGAGTTTGTTTCAATCCTTGTTTTTCTGGAAGTTCCACTGCAACAATAAAGATCGAATGTTTTCTGCCACATCTATGGGTTTCAATCCTTGTTTTTCTGGAAGTTCCACTGCAACCGTTTTTACAGTATTAAATACAGCTTATGGCATCAGGTTTCAATCCTTGTTTTTCTGGAAGTTCCACTGCAACCATTCACAAAATCACGAGTCTTTTCCTTGTAAATGTTAGTTTCAATCCTTGTTTTTCTGGAAGTTCCACTGCAACACGGTCCATTTGGAATCGTAAAAGTTATACAAGGTGCGTTTCAATCCTTGTTTTTCTGGAAGTTCCACTGCAACTTTAGATTGTCCGGCTTGGTCGGTTATAATCATACCTGTTTCAATCCTTGTTTTTCTGGAAGTTCCACTGCAACAACTTATATATCCTCGATCAGCCATATTGTCTAGAAAAGTTTCAATCCTTGTTTTTCTGGAAGTTCCACTGCAACAACAGCCGATGGCACACTGAACAGGGATAGGGTGGCAGTTTCAATCCTTGTTTTTCTGGAAGTTCCACTGCAACCAGAAAAAGCTCCGGCCGCAAGGAATGATATTTTAGGTTTCAATCCTTGTTTTTCTGGAAGTTCCACTGCAACTACTGATATTATATCATGAATTGATGTTTTTTTGACTGTTTCAATCCTTGTTTTTCTGGAAGTTCCACTGCAACCTGATAAGATTCGCTTAATAAAGCATAAACACTAACGTTTCAATCCTTGTTTTTCTGGAAGTTCCACTGCAACTCAGTACAGGATTCGAACCTGTATCAACACTACATGTTTCAATCCTTGTTTTTCTGGAAGTTCCACTGCAACAATCTCTCTTTCTATGAGGTATCGTTTCCTCATAAGGTTTCAATCCTTGTTTTTCTGGAAGTTCCACTGCAACTATGATAGTAGGAACTGTTGTAAAATGTAACATATTGTTTCAATCCTTGTTTTTCTGGAAGTTCCACTGCAACAGGCGTACAAAAGGTACGGTGACACACTTGCGGATAGTTTCAATCCTTGTTTTTCTGGAAGTTCCACTGCAACGTTTCATAGATTGCTTTATGTATTCTGCCAAACTAAGTTTCAATCCTTGTTTTTCTGGAAGTTCCACTGCAACTAGAAGGCCATTGGTATAGCAATGGCGAGTCAGTTAGTTTCAATCCTTGTTTTTCTGGAAGTTCCACTGCAACAAACTGAGCCGAGTTTATGACGACCACATAGAAATGTTTCAATCCTTGTTTTTCTGGAAGTTCCACTGCAACTTTCCTCTTCAGGTAACCTCCCCAGGTGTTCCAGGGTTTCAATCCTTGTTTTTCTGGAAGTTCCACTGCAACAGCAATCGAGCTTATATTCCTTCAATTCCAATCACTATAAGTATTTCTTGACGTGATTATTTCCGATATTTTTCAATCAAAAAAATAATATTTTCAGAAAAAAATAAGAATTTTATACTTATCAACATCACCTCATAATCTATTATTTTCAATTATTTGAAGCCTATTATTTAAAAATTCTCAATAATTTTTCATCCACATTTTTACACTCATTTTTTATCCTAATTAAAACATAACATAATTGTAATTACTTTTCAATACTTTATGGATTTCATAAAACCAAACAATCATTATAGCTTTATAAACTCACATATTGAAAATAATTCATCTTTATTTATTCCTTCAATAGAACAAAGTAAATTTACAAAATCTTCAACCACTTTTTTAAATTCCATATACTTTTCCCTATCAATAAATCCGAAACCATGAGCAAAAATACTATTATTTCTTGTATCAACCTTACTTCTCAGTTTATTTATAATATCTGTCTCCTTTCCCGGCTTTTTAGTTTTGATTATCTCATCTCCGACTGCTGCAAGTATAATATATCCTGCTAAAAGACTTATTTTTTTATCTAATTCCTTCCATTCAGTTAACCCTTTTACCTTACTTATAATTTTATTGGCATTTTCGAGTAGTACATTTTCATCCTCACACAATTTAGTAAAGTCAGCATCCGATGTATCAATACCATAATTCCATAACCTTTTTTGCTCTACAATTTCAAGTATACGGTACAAAAGAAGGGATGCCATCTCGTATTTTTCCTGCTTCTCTCTTCTCATAGCATTCTGATATAAATTAGCAATCAAGAAACCTATATTGTTAAATACTTCACTTTTATCTTTAGTTGTCTCTATGCTGCAATGAATTATTTTTAATACTTCTATAGCTTTCAATTGTTTTTCCAATTTTTCAATATTTGAATTTAGAATAAAACTTTTATCTACCTTCCCTTCTGTTGCAACTATTTCACAGCATTTCGACAAATTCTCCGCTGCTCCGTTTATATCAAGGCTGTCCCAAGCATTATAAGCTCTTGAAATATACTTTAAAGCACTATACTCTTTTGTTCCCGGAACTCTTTGTTCTAATTCCTCAAATATTCTACATGCAGATACATAGTCCATATTATTAAACAGCAATATGGCTTGCTCTCTTTCCAAATCTCCGAAAACAGCATATGGATCATCAATATAATATAGTCTTTCGCTTCCCGGTTCAGGCTTTCTCAGGTCTGTAAGAAAATTACCAGCAATATAAATCAGTTTAGCACCTATAGCCGAACCTGCCATTGCACATCCGGCAGCCATCGATTTTGTGCCGCCTGTAAAATCAACATATATATTTTTAGGTCTTCCCCATCTTTCATACTCATTTTTTATTTTCCGGTATAACTGCAACGGATTTTCTGCATCCACATCAGTTGCTACATATTGGCTTGGTTTTAATTTTGTAAACTCTATTACATCATCAAGAAGATTATGTGACTTATCAGTATATAAAATCAATACTTTTTTAGGCTTTAATACAGAAATAGACAATACCAGCGGTTCATAAGATGTCCCAAGGGTAAGTACCATAGCCTCACAAGTTTCACTAACCTTGTTTGCATTTTCCTGAACGAAGTAATCAATAATAAGTGGCATTAATTCTGTTTTATAATATTCTTCAGCCAACATTCTTTGTTCATTATTACTTCTTTCCATTTCATACCACACATCTCTCTTTTCCTTCATTTTTTTATAAATGTCACTCATAAGATCTCCTTTCTATTTTAAAAGGCATAATCTAAACAATATCATTTAAGAAATATAATATTTTTCGAAATCATCAATAAACGAATCAATCTTTTTCTTGATTTTCTTCTTTGAAGGATTTTCCATCCTAAATTGTGCATGATCAAGGTCATTTCTATAATTAATTAATGCCCCAAATAATTTAACTGCATCGTTTGAAATAAAGTCTATCCTGTTCTCCAATATATGTTTTACATTTTCATCATTTTCTTTTTCATTGATTTCTTTATCACAGCATTTTTTAATGTTTATCATATAATTCAATGAATTCATTACTTTTTCAGCTATCATCCTATCAGGTTTTTCCTTCTTCCAATCAAGCCCCGAATTTATACAAACATAATTGATTATATTCTCTCTTAAAAACGTATATGCTTGCTGGTATTGTCCAAACTTTCTACACAGCTTAACACATTCTAATATATTTTTTATTAGGTTTTCATTCTTAAAGAAATCCACTTGATTCTCTATTCTTCCCAGTATATGAAAAAACGGCTGCATTGCAATATGTTTTTCTGTATTTAATGCTTTAATTTCACATAAAACCTGATATAATTTTTCTCCATCATCTAAAACTGATTTACCTCTAACAAGTTTCAAATCTGTATAAAATTCCTTTATAAGTCTTGAACATTCACTAATAAGTCTTATCACCTCATCTGTTTCTTCTGATAAGTGCCTCAAAGTTTTTTCAACAGTGGAGCAAAACATCTCACATTCGCCTGTTGAAAGCAATTGTTCTACTCCCGAACTCCATTCTGTAATCTGATTAAATAATGTTAAATCATATATAGGTGCTCTTCCATTCTCTTTAGCATCAAATGCTCCATAAAATATTCTTTTAATATCGCATCTTTTTGTAACCTTTGCATAATTTAAAACTGACATAAAGATTATTGGTATACTTCTAAAAGAATGAGTTACATCAACATATATTTCATCATGTAATTCAATTTCATCATATACCTTTGTAAATATTTGCCATATTTCTCTATTTGTTTTTCCATCTGGTATATCAACAGCTTTATAATTAACATTTAACTTTTCCAGCTTTATTTTTAGCCCAATTTTGTCTTTTGGTTCCCAATTCACATCTTTAGCCTTTTCGGTTACAAATACTATAATTTGTAGATTGGGCTCGTTCAATAGTTCAGCAAGAGCTTCTTGAATATACTCAGTTATATATCCTTTTTCAGGTTTACCGGTAAAATAGTACTCTATCTCTTCATACTTACCATCTTTATTGCCCACACCTAAAAAAGCAAACAGTTTTTTAGCCATTAATTTCCCCCTTTCTTATCCGTTATACCCTCAATTGATTTATTTACTATCATTATCGAATTTAAAATCTTTAAGCTTGCTAAAAGCTTCTGTATTCAAATTTTCCGACTTTGTGCTATTGCTATTGTCTCGGTTCTTTCCTTGTTTATTGAAATAACCTTTATTGTTGTGTTGCTTATTCGATTTCTCATAATTCTTCCGCTCATCATGCTTTGCATTATGATTATCATACTTTCCCTTTGTTCCTTTCATTTTTGTGGATACTACATCTCCGCTTTCTTGGACTGCATCTTCCAATGTGGGTAACTCCGCTCTTTGGGCAAATTCACTTACTTTCATATATCTGCATTCTGAATTTTTCAAAACCTTTTTACTAAGTTCAAACTCTCTGTAGCTTATAATTTCATTTACACTGTTCACCTTTTTTCTGTAGTGTTCAATTATGTATTTCTTAAAGGCTTCCACATAACTGTCTGTTTTTTCTTGTCTTGGATAATCGGCAGCAAAAGAAGTGTATTTTTCTTTGATGTCTTCAACAAAAAGTCCTAAAATTCGTATCCTGCATTTACCGAATCCATAAGGTTTTCCTTTACCCAAATTAAAGTATCCTTCAGTGTCTCCTTGCTTTAATGAGTATATCAAAAGTCCCAATTCTTCATCTGTCAAATTCTCAAATTTTACTTTTCCTAAAAATTTAGTATTTTCAGCATAGCATTTCATTTTAGTGATAAGTTTTTTGTTATTACCCTGTTCTTCCATACCTTGAATATCAAGACTTTCTTTCATCCAGTAGAACTTCCGACCTCTTATTTCATAAGCTTCAGTACAATAAGATTCCAAAGTGTCTTTTCTTTGTTTAAGGTAACCTTTATACCATGACGGTTTTGGCTCTGCCAACATCATTTCATACTCTTTTGTTATCTCAGGACTTGAGTTCTCACAAACAGCGTCTAAAAACGAAAGCTTTGTTCTAAAATTTTTCCATCCAAACATAGCATCAACAAAGTCTGTTCCGGTATAATTTTTGTGAACCTCCGGAATTCCTCCATATATATCTCCTTCTGCCGGAATTCTAAGATATGGTGTAAAACCAAAAATAAGCTTGTCACCTTCTTTTACGAAGAAAACCGGTTTTACTTCTCCTTCTTCGGGAAGTGCGTAGTATTCTTTTCCTTCATAAATTTCTTTGCTTGCAGCATTGCATTTATGTGTGTATTCCAAATCTTCTGTGTAAAGCTCCGCCAAATTTTTTGACACAATTATTTCTGTACTGTTTTTATCCTCCTCAAATATTAAATAATGGTGTCTCTTGCCATTTATATAATTTGAATTGGCAAGCATTCCTTTGAACTTTCCATTAATATCAATTTTAGCTTTCCCATTGTCAACATTATATCTTATCTCTTTAGAGTATGGCCGATAATCTTTATTTTCACTTTTACTAAGCTTTGAGCCATCTTTGTAATCCTCTTTTTTGATGTTGTCCTTATATAAATAATATATTCCTTCAACATTTAACTTTCTAAGTTCCCACTCATGAATAGATGTGTACGATTGCATCCTGTTTTCATCTTTGTTTCCTATCTTAACTGCAGGAATAATAACGTATTCTTCTCCCCTTTTACGTATATAACCGGCCTGAACTCTTTCCAGAATACTGTACCTGAAACCTTCCCTTAGACGTGGCTTTATCCCCACTGTATCGGAATACCACTTTTTTATATTAATATCTTTAGATGCAAACGTTCTGTAATAAAATCTTCTGTTTTCAATATCATTCTTTTCTTTTGGCTTATTTATCACTGATGCGAAAGAAAATATTGACGCATTATATCTTGTGAGACCACGAATTGTATTTCCCGGAATAACATACTGCCCAATAGGATTTTTAAAGAGTTCATTTTTCCCGGTATTTTCTTCTTCATCATCTTTCTCATTATTAGATTCTTTTTTACCTGCAGATATATGAAGAGGCGTTATTACCTCAATTTCATATTGAATATTCCCTGACTTCAAATTTTCATAATATCTGTCGTGCATTGAAAATTTTTCTATATCACTGCATCTATCCAAAATAAAGTCTTCTAATCCTATAAAATTATATGGTGCCTTTGATTTATATACAGCAACTTTATCATTATTGCCCATAATTCATTCCTCCTCTATATGAACTTTGAAGGTAGTGTCCTTGATATATAAGCCTGTCCATCATCATCATATTCAATATATTTTTTCACAATCAAAGCTTTAAGAGGTTCTTTTAAAATCCGCTCTTCTAAAATTTGTTCCTCCGAAATAAATTCATTATCCGGTTCTTCAATATAAATAATTCCTTTTATTCCGTCTTCCCTGTATATGTGCAAACACTTTCCTTCTTTAAAGAAAAAAGCTTCATTAACATTATCTGTATCCAATTCTACCTGTCCCTTGCCAAACTCCAAATTGTCAAAGTAGTATATAATATAGTTGTCAAATTCTTTTACCAAAGAAGTTATATTTCCGCTTTGAATTTTCTCAATTTTCATATGTCATCACCCCACGTTCATTAAACTTGATATGTAGGAATCAAAATTTTTTAAAACTTCTTTATCCGGTGACTCAAAGTCAAAAAGGAATTTTTCACCGTCATATAATTCCAAAGTATCTGCCCTGATATATCCTCTTCCTACAGCATAACCGCTTCCAATACCTAAATCTTCCTTACACAAATCTCTTAATACCAAAAGCAAAAGTCCGACCTCTTTTTTGTAATCATTTAATCCTGATGTGTTAAAAGTACACACTATTTCAACATCTCCCATAACAACCTCATCATCCGTCAATGCTCCTTGCATGACTCCTCCGGTAAAATAGTCAATCTTTATCTTGTTGTATATACTTTTCTTGGGATTTTTAATTAGCGAATCAAAACAAGTAAGCCTTGAAATATGTCCATCATCATCCTTTTTAGACTCAATACCAAAAATGCTTGTTATGATTTTCTCATCAATACAGGGAAAAGTTCTATGCAGTTTTTCAGCTCGTGACCTAATAACACCTTTTATCGAACTTCCCGGAATAATGTAATTACCCTTACTGTCTTTTATGTTAATGCCATCCGGTTCGTTTGACAAACGAATCACTTCGTCTTTTACCAGTATGGGTGTAACGGTTTTTCCTTTTATTCTAAAACGAACTTTGGAAGTCTCACGATTCACACATAATATATCTTGCGTTATTTCACTATCTTCGGTTTCTCTTAATAAATACTTCAACAAGTCATTGATATTGGTAAAATCAAATACACTTTTTGATATTGAGTCTACTTTAAATCTTCCATAACCTACCATCTTATTGCTGCCTAATGAAATATCTCCTATCGATAAAGCTCTCAGTAAATCTTCAAATTTTCTTTGCTTTTCTTCAAACTTCCCCGCATCATCTTCATAATTATTTAACTCAAATATAAACTGAAAGCTCAGTCCTTCATTTAAAAACTGTCTTTTAAACTTCTTACCGGATTTTTTAGCATCACCAGCAGATTCAACTGTCAGTCTTTTAGGATCCATCTTTATTCCTGGTCTTGATGATATCATCTCTTCCACACAATCATTAATAAGATAACTATCGTAAAAAACAACTTGACTCATTCCTGATTTTTTACCGCCGAATAACTCATTAAAATCTTCATCGGAGTCCATATCAATGTAATTCTGGTAATAGTTTCGAAAAGCACCGGCAACAGACGAACCCGGTATATATACTCTACCGGTAAATTCATCTATTTTTATATTATCCTCGTCATCTCTTATAGCTAAAGGTGAAACAGTTGTTGCTTTAACATTGTATCTAATGGTTTTGAGAAGTCGATTTTTATAAATCATGATATCACCTCTTTCTCTTTTATTCTTAGGCAGTATTCAAAAAAGCTTATAAAAAAGTTCATTTTTAGGTTATATAGATCTTGAGCCTTGTCAGTCTCAAAAGGATACTTGCATTCTCCTAAAGTAATTCCTTTATTAACGATATTTTCAATTTCACAAAAAATATAATTGGACTTTTCCTGCACGAAATCCTCAAGCATCTCCTGAATACTTAACCTTTCTGCTTTAGATTTTTCGAGAGCACCATAAACAGTAAAGTCATATAATTTATGCCACACAGTTTTTCCCTTTTTGCCCTTCATATGTTCAAGATATTCGTTCAAATATTTTTTAAAACTGTCTTCTGTCTGATAAAATCCATTTTGAAAAATATTAAGCAATTTTCCTATCTGACTCTGCAAACTGCCTTGAGGTGCTTTTTTATCTTTTAGCAGCTCCAGTACCATCTTTTCAATTTGAAGTTTTGTTCGGCTCTTAAAAATATTACGTAAAATTGTGTTAATAACACATTTGTCCTCATCTGTGAGTTCAATTTCATCTTTTTTTACACTTTCTTTCTTACCATATTTTGAAACAACCATATCATCTTGGATTTTACTCAATATAGCAATTTGTCCATAACCATCTTCTCTTCTTAGCCCAACACCTTCAGTTATCAATTTCTTTATTTTATTCGGATCAATCATTTCTTTAACCCTGTACTTTATTACACTTCCCTTTAACACTGCGCTGTAACAAACGGTATTTGTTCTATATAGAGTATTGTAAGATGCTGCAACTCCAAGACTGGAATACGACTCTACATATTCACATTTACCTTTAATTCCTAGCATTTCTTTAAGTTCATTTTCCGGTATATATGAATTTACTTTTCCATCATAATACAATATTGCATCTGATAAAAAGTAGATATACAAATCGTCTTTAATATCCAAATCCGATTCATACAAACAAGCTGATAAAACCTCTTTTATGTTGTTTATTCTGCATTTCCCATAACCGCTTCCTCGTGAACCTCCAAAATAAATGTAATCATTGCTCAATGTTTTTACTATGTCATCATAATACTTCTCAGGAATCCGGATATAAGACCTAAAACACTCTCCCTTTTTTACAGCTTCATATCTGAACATTTTTAATTTACCATTATCATTCAGCGTGTCTTTTTTATTGATATGAAGATTCTCAACTTTTTCAGGATTATATCCTAACAGAATCTTTTCACTATTCGTATCTTTAATTGCAAACTCATAATTATTCAAGGGAATACTGTTTTCTATTTTCTTGTTAAATGAGTGAACCACACGAATATTGTCTTTATTTGAACGTATCTCCTGCTTGTCACCGATATACCCCTGCATCATTGGTATTGCAAGGTTGTCATCTATTAAAGGATATGCATTATAAAATATTGAATTGCCGTTCAATATTTCTTTTGGGACAAAACCTTTATCTTCAATTAATCCCCAAACAACAGCACCTTTAACTACAGAACCCGGAATATATGAATAGCTGTACTCATTATTTGAATCCCGTTCAAATTTGCCAAGTTTTAAAGGCTCCAATGCCTGAATATCAAACTGTATATATTTATACATTTGATTTCACCTTCCTTTCCAAAAGCCTTATATATTCGTTGGTCACTTCTTTCTCATTAAACCAAAGCGAAACCTTGACCTCACCTTTTCCTTTAGTTTCACTAGAGCCTAAATGCCGAAGCAATGAACAAGCAGAAGCTAAAAGAACTTTATCTTCATCATCCAGCTTTTTAGGTGAGTAAATGTATGAATAAAGTACAATTCCTCTATTTATAACTCTATAATTTCTTAAAGAGTTTTTCTTCGCAATACCGGAGTTGTAATTTATGGATGTCTGTGTTTCTATATGCGTAAGGGATTCTAAGATTTCCTCAGGCTCAATATCTGAATCCTTCATATAATACTTGTAATAGTTTCGAATATTTCTTGAAATCTCGCAGTCAGAGAACTTCAATTTGTCATGACTATATTTTTCAGCCACACCAAAAAGTTCATCTTTCTTCTTCTTAAATCTTTCCGCTATTTCTTCGTATCCATCCATATCCTTTATCATGTTTACAAATAACGATGCCATTTCTCCTAACTTGCCTTTTAAAGTCTTACCGTTAATATACAAAAATCCATATTTATCGTGCAAAACATCAGTATCAACAAATCCCGGTACCGAGTTTCCGCTTCCAAAAATTGCATTCGTCAATAGCTCTATTTTCAATGTATATTCTTCCATAATTACACCTCCTCATCGCAAATCGGTATAAAATAATCTAAAGCTTCTATCGCATCAAACAAAACACACTTTCCATTTAGAAAACCACTTTTAGAATCCAAACGGTGTGTTCCAAGCACACTGTAAATCTGGTTAATTTCAATATAGGTATCAAGATGAACCTCGCCTTTTTTCATTTCTCTCAGCATTCCTTTTACTTTTCCCCTGGGTAATTTTCTTGATTTAATAACCTCTATATCTTTTCTAAAGAGAGAATAATGATTTGGTAAATTTGATTCTTTCGAAACCACTAAAGGTCTCATAGAAAGGTCTTTGCCATCAAGGGTTTTATAAACCGTATTTCTAATCTCATTCAGATTATTATTGTATTCACCTTGAACTATATGCCAGTCAATCCTGGATTCAATCAAACCTTCTTCTATACTTGCTTTTGCATTTTTGCAAAGCTCTTCGGATAATTCGTATGTTTTAAAAAATGGATACTTTTCCTTCACAATCGCTATACCAGCACAGGCTGTAATCTTTTCTCCCATAATACTATACTTTTCTAACTCTTGTAAAAAAATATAAGCACATTCCAAAGCAATTCTTGCATCAGTTATATAACAAACATCGTCACCAGCTAAAACAACTTTTCTAATTGGAATAACCGAACCGTTTAATTCCATTCCACTCTTTTCCAAATAATCATGCTTGTTTTCTATTACTCCAACCATTTTGTTAAAAGCTGTTTTAAAAGCCCGGTCAATATCTGTCGAAAACTGATTTAATGCATTTATGTACTGTTCATTTATTTCTTTTATATTTTCAGGGGTATACTTGTTTCTAAAACTTTCTCTTAAGCTACTTATCCGCTTTCCCATTCTGTTTCCGTCAATATGTGTAATAGCTATATAGCTTTTTTCATTTTTGCTTACGCCTAAATCCTTAATTTCTAAAGCAAATTGATTGGTACTTTTCTCTTTTTGATTAAACATATCAATTTTTGATTTTGATTCTCCCGAATAATAGTTTCCGCTTCGCTCTTCTTTATAGACAGCAGGTAATCTAGTGGAACTGCACTTTTTTGTCACCCCAAAGTCAATAATACGTGAATACATATCCCTTTTTGCCTTCTTTTTCCCAAGTTTTTCATATAAAGCTTTAATTTTATCGATAATGATATCTTTCTCGGAATCATATTCCAAGCTTGCAAGGAAAAACTCCAATGAAGGGAATTTCTTGAGAATAGATTTAGAATAGGCATTTGAAAAATTCTTACTATCATCTTTATTTTCAAAGTAAAAAATGCTGCTACCTCCTCCGGAGCTGATATGTTTACCGTTATATTTGTTACAAAGCTCCTGAGGGAGTTCTTGTGTTATAAATGCGATTATCTCCGATGCACCTATGTTCTCTCTTAGTCTGTTGGATTTAAAAATATAACTTTGCTTTTTGGATACCTCAATAACAGTTAGAAATCCCATTATGTCTCCTCCCTCTATTATGGTATTGTTTTTCATAGTATATCAATAACTATAAAATCTTTTTCTATACAAAACCTCTTCTAACCCTTTCCACTGTCCCAAAACCCCTTGACACCGACTTGCCCAGTCCCAGGTGGTCCGGTATCATAAAATTGGTCATAAATCCGCCTTTAAACCCAACCATCTTTCTGTCCTTATAATTAACCTCGACAGGGCGCAGCTTGATAAGTACATCGATAGGCTTGTCCACCCAATAACCCAGACCTTTTGCCATAGACAGTATGTTTCCTGTGAGAATCTTCTTTAATATTTCCGTTCTCTCCTCTGTTCCTGCATTTGCAAACCTTCCGTAGTTCTCCTGATTTAAAGCCAGCCATGGAGTCAAAAACTTATATTCCACCATTCCTTCAGCTGTCCCAAGCTCCTTGGTCTTTAAAACATAACCCTTTTCCAAAATGCTCATAACCTTGTCCTTCATGTCAATTTCCTTCACATCATAGAATATATCTATCAATATTTTTGAAGCCTCATTGATGGCAATGATATTCGGCACACCACCTATGGATTTATATTGTATTACCGGATAACCATAGTTGAATTTATCCTCTCCCATATGGTTATGAAGTTCAAGATACTGGGGGAACCTCCCGGCTAAATATCCCCTTATCTTTGGTACATCCCTGCTTTCGACTTTGTTTCCTTCCAGTCTTACCGTTAACATCTTAATATCCAAGCTGATACCCCCATTAAAAAATGTAGTCTTTTTCCAAGTCTCTCATAAAGCCTGTATCTTCATCATAAGTATTAAAAACCATTTCCCTGCTTATAAAAGTTATGTCCTTTTCGTCAATACCCACCTGCTTTCTCACAGCAAACTCGGGAAGACTCAGAACATACATATACAAGTCCTTTTTTAGCCTGTTGAGCTTCCTTTTCCTATCAAACCTATCCTTCACATTCTTTATTTCCTGATACTCCTGCCAAACCTTTGACGCCTCCTCATCAATTTCTACAAACACATCCACCGTCCTGAACTCTTGACGAATAAGCTCAAAAACTTCTTTATTCTTGCCGTCATCTCCATATTCAAAAGCTTCCCTGTATCGAAGCTCCCTAATGCAATTCAAAAGTTTACTGCTTTCGTCACTTCCATGGCTTTTCAAACCCCTGTAATATTTTTCTGCCAGGTTAAAAATCTCTTTTTCTTCAATCCTTTCAAGCCCCGAAAGAGCGTTTTTTGTCTCCTCCATCAACACATTATCATAAATATATGCTGCATAGGGCTTGTCGTTATGATTTTCATTTATCAGGTTTACCAGCGTAACAACTCCCTTCTTGTCACCCCATTCACGGTTGCACCTTCCTGCCGTCTGGTTTATGCTGTCCATCGGACCAAAATCCCTGTAAACCCGGTCAATATCTATGTCCACTCCAGCCTCTATCATCTGGGTTGATACAATTATCTTCCGGTTTTTGCTCTCTTTTATTTTCTTTATTCTTTCAAGCCTCTCTTTGGGAATAATATTGGTGGACAGGTAATAAATCTCTGCCTCGCCTTGGAACTCAGCCTTTATAAATGAATATATCTCAATGGAAGTCCTGATGGTATTCATTACTATCAGAAAATCGTCCTCTTCATATCGGTAAATATCCTCTAACAGCATCTCCTTGTATTGGTCCAATGTCATCTTCTCCGATAGCCTTCCCGCATCAATGGTTATGCGGTTAAACTCTTCAAAATACTTCCTTTTGTTCTTTGCCAGCTCAAATATCTCATTGTTCTCTTCAGAAAAAATCAACGGCATGGTTGCAGTCATGAAAATAAAATGGCAGTTAAGATACTTTGCCATGGCAATAAAGGTTTCCCGTACCAGATTCCAATACCTGTGGGGTATGCTCTGTACCTCATCCAGTATTATTATGGAGTTGACAATGTTGTGAAACTTTTTAAGCTTCCGGTTTCTGTTTGTAAATATGGAGTGCAAAAGCTGCACAAAAGTGCTCACAACTATTTCCGAATCCCAGGACTCCACAAGATGCTCGGATACAGTATCGCTGTAAATTTCCTTCTGTCCTTCCTTTTCCCATTGATAGACCCTCTCGGATAAATAATGATGCTTTAAAAGTACATTGGATTCGGTGGTGCCTAAAACCTTTTGAAATACGTCAAAGTTTTGTTCAATAATTGAAGTAAAGGGGAGGACATAAATTATTCTCGGATTGTAGCCCTTCTCCTCAATTAACCGCTCCTTTAGCCTTAAAGCCGCTTTGAGTGCCGTAAGGGTTTTCCCGGCACCAGTGGGAAGGTTAATGGACAAAATCTTTTCCTCCGGCAGAAGGCTTTCGATGCTTTCCAGGACATCATTATATGCTCTTTCTCGCCACTGGGCTATCCGGATATTCTTTATTTCAAGACCTTCCTTGAATCTTTCAACACAATCCGAAGCTAACACAGGCCTTTGGGTAGTTTTTTCAAGAAAATCATCAATGCTCATGTTTTCGCTGTTGTATATTGCTTCGAGCTTATCGGAAAAAATCAGCACCGAAAACAGATAATCAACCAATAAAAACGTTTCAACCCCCAATAATTCTTTTACTTTCTTTCTCATCTTTACGGAAATAAGTCGGTTGATGTCTTCTATAAACTCATCAACGGTATAACCGGATATGTCAAAATCAATTTCAAGTCCGGAGATAACTTCCTGCAGCTTACTTTTATCAATACTTTCAAATTGCTCCTTCAAGAGTTTTACATTATTTTCATCCCCGCTTAATACCGATGTAAAATTTATGAGGTCATCCAGTTCCCCGTGATGCTTTGAAACCACCATATAAGATAAAAAGGCAAGGCATTCATCCCCCATAACATTGCTTACAATTTTGAAGGACAAAACCCCAGATAAAAGGCCGTGCCTTTTCTTCTCATCATTTCTTAGCGGGCTGTTATCCACATCCCTTATATAATCCTGAAAAAATGACGTAGCCTTGCCAAGATCATGAGTAAGTAAATTCAATTTGATTAATTGGCGGACTTTATCCTCGGAAAAACTTTCAAACCCGGTCTTTTTCTGTGCTAAAATACAGTCCCCTATTAATGACACGTTCTTCAAATGCTCCAAAAGCGGCTTTCCCGGATGCGAAAACAGCACTGCCCCCACCTCTTATATGATCATAATATTTTCATTTATTCCTTCAATCTTGATATAGGAATCTGTCCTTGCCTTAATCTTATTGCTGTTTCTCTCAAACAGCACCTCTCTGTATTCTTTCACCTTTCTGTCGGCATCCATTTCCACCGGTATTGTCTCTGTAAAATACTCTCTTTCATCTTCATAATCCACATCACCCTTTTTAAGCATGTCCAAAGGCAAAATGCTTGAAAACTCTACAAACTCTTTGTTTCCGTTTACCTCTCGTCCTTCAAATTCTCCGGTATAAGTATAGTTTGCAAGGTTTTCACTAAGCCCCATGCTTATGGTATAAACCGTGCTGTGATCCTCAAGAAGACTTTTTAGCCTATTGTAAATTTGATCATCTTTATGTGAAAAATAAATTCTATAGCACGCATCCTTTAAGAATTCAATTTTTATCTGGGTCCGCTCATATATTTTAGTCATGGACTTTTTTGTATTAATCAAATTTTCGCTAATCCTTACCTTTTTAACAGGACTTTTGATCCCAATCCCTATTTGAGCTTGATCCTTTGTAAAATATTTATGATACTCATCTTTTCCAAACCCCAGCATGGCCGCTATTATCCCTGCGACTGCAGTTCTGGTCGGAATGGAATATGTAAGGGGAGATGTTGTTGTATACGGTTTTTTAAAGTGACCGTAGCTGGCACTGATGTCAAAAACCAGATATTTATCAGCCATTTGCCTCCCTCTCTCTAATAAGATTTTTCTTCAAACTTTATTTCTTTCATATCCTTCAAATCAATCTCTTGCCCCTTATAGGTTAATTTCAAATTTTTGTCGGCAGTATAATAAACTTTTTCTATTTTATCACGGTACTGTACCAGTTCATCTATAAGCTCATCCAATTTAATTGAAAAGTCTTTTATTGTTCGGATTTTTTCTTCCGGGATGTCAAAACTGAGAGCTATTTTGTTTTGCAAATCCCCGATAAAGAAATTTTGCCCCTCCTTATACACAACTCTCAGCATAAGCCTTGGCATATGCCCCATTTTAGAACGGGTAATGAGGTTTTTCGTACCGTTCCACATAGCCTCGTTCAGCAAATCCACATCTTCATCGGTGAGCTTGGTCTCTTTTGCCGCATTTTCGTTAACTATTCCGTGGAAGGCAATGAGAGAATAGGGTAAAATATACTCTTCTCTGAAGGTCTTCTGCTCTTTTCCCTCTTTTGAGGCAAACGCTCCGGTTCCTTTTATATGCTTCAAGCTGACTTTGTTAAGGGATCTTCCCATATTAAACTGTACCGGTCCGGTAAAGGTTATTGATGCATTTTCCAAAGGAATAACTCCGCCAAACAGCCTTATATCTATAGCCTTTCCCAAAATATCATTCAAATTCTCATTAAAGTCCTTTGCTCTGGCTTTTCCGTCTTTAATTCCACCCTTTTCCGATGCCATCTCCCTTACAAATATGTCCTTGCCATTTGTGCCGTCATATCCTTTGTAGCTATATAAATAATCCCTTATAGTTCTTTTGAGCCTTACATCCGTTACTATATTAATCCCGGTTTCCTCATCAATTCTAGGCTTGTTCTCATCTAGCGGATCACCGTTCGGGTTTGCATCGGTAACATCATATAAAAACAATAGTTCCTGCCTGTTCTTAATCATTATTCTCCATCCTCCTCACTGATTTTTTCTTCCTTAAAGTGCTTTGCAAGAGTCATACCCAGTACAAAGTAAAAACTGATTTCATCATTGGAAATATTCTTTTCTGCTTCCTCTCCCAACATATACATTCCGATAAGGTACTCCAACTCTTTATAATAGTTTTTATCATATTCGTTTAATTTGTTAATGGCTTCGGTAAATATCCTTTTCACCAAACTTTTATCCAGCTTCAAGCCGTTGAGCCTGCTGTAGAAAGGCTTGCTTCCCCTTTCGTTGTACTGGATGTTCAAAAGCTTTTCCGCCAATACCCCTGTCAAAAATACTGCCCTCTTATAATCGGAACTGAACACATCGCTGTAGCTTTTGTCAACAAAAAAGTCGAGATACTTTTTGTTTTTCTCCGTCCTCTCCACCATTATTTTCTGCACCCCTCTTTCTTTATCGATAAACAGATTAAGCCTGTCAATAAACATAATGCTCATAAGTGCTTGGAGTACAAGAACCTCTAAGTATTCTTCCCTTGCAAAAGCAACCCTTATTTTGGAAATCATTCTTCCTAAAAGGAATTTGTAACTTATCTTTTTATAGGTAAATACATTGTTTAAAATTTCAAGAAAGCTTTTGTCAAAGTTGCCTTCCGTTTTGTTATTGGGGAAAAAGGTTCTGATTTTATCGAACCCGAAACTTAGGTCATAGGTTGTTTTGTCTTTTCCGGGAAGATTCTTGAATAACTTAATCTCATCCACCGTATCTTTTATTCTCAATATTTTTTTGACCTTGCTGGGAACAATATCTTCAATATATAGAAGTATTCTGAAAACGCTTCCGGACTGTTCTTCTTTAAAAATCAGCATATTGTAATTAAGAAAGTTTTTGCTGTCCTGCATAATTTCAAGAAAATCCCTCTCACTTCCAAGAAGGTTCTGCTTTGAAGTTTCCTTAGTAGAAAATTTTTCATTCTTCTCAAAATCATGAAGTATCTCTATAAAATCCTTTTCATCTTCCAAGTCGCGTATTACAGCTTTAGGGACTACAAAATAATTGAAACCGGAAAATCTTGATGTAAGGTTTTCTCTAATGTATTTTTTACCCTGCTCCAGTTTTTGGGCACACGTAGAACATACGGGATAATTCTTCCATGCATTTTCCTGTTTGAAACCACCGCTTACAAAACCGATTTTATCAACCGTATAGGAATTATAAGTGTTTACAAATCCGAAAACTTCTCTTTCCCCTTTACAGTAATAGCAGATGCCTTCACCCTTTGACGTAGTGCCGTATTTACTGTAATACTGCTCGTCCAATACCCTGGCAAGACGGTTTTTAATCAGCTCAAAATCTCCCATGTATTTTTCATTACCGTTATCGAAAAGTGTGATGGTAATAATAAAGGATTCACCTTTTTTTAATGTAGTGGATTCAACTTTTTCAGTGATATCGTTTTTAATATTTTTTAAATTTGAAGATATGTAATCACGAATTTTTATAAATATTCTTTGATCAGAATCGTTTTGATTTGAAATACTAATGACATCGTTAAGTGAAATCATAATTTTATTCAGTGTCTTTTCCGGCTCGGTATATTTTGATGTAGGAGTTATGTCACCGCCCCTTGAGCTTCCCTTTTTATAAGCATACTTTTTAATTTTTTCGGATGAAAACTCTTCATACTCAATGCCCCGGTAAGAAATGTCCTCATCCTTTAAATCAAATGCAATCTTTAAAACGTGATTATAACTGCCCTTCTCGTTTGGATTCTCAATAACCTGAAGCAATCCTCCGGCATCAGTGTCCCGGTTATTGAGTGCATACTCACCCAACTGCATTACAGCCGTAAGCAACTGACCACCTTCTTTCAAAGCAGCAAATATATATTAATATAATAATATACTTAATTGCAAACATTGTCAACTAATAATGGCTTATTTCGACAAAGTATGAATATATTTTAATTCCTGTGACAATAGTTTTAAAACTATTGCCTTACTCATGAAAAAATCCACAAGTAAGGCAACAGTTTAAATTTATTAAGAGACAAGATAACTAACTATAAAGCTTATATCATAATTGCTATCATATCCTAAAAAAGATAAATGGTATATATATCCATCTATAATATAATTAGCTTCAATACTTGCATAACCAGAACCTATTTCATTAAATAACTGTTCTTTTGATAAATTACCGGCATCTCCTTTTCTATAATAAATATTATATGATGCTGTTTCTTTTCCTAAGCAATTTTTCAGTAAATTGTTAAAATAATCGAAGATTTCCACATAGTTTTCACTATTGAATTCTATGTCATTAAGTGTTATTGAGTATATAATACCTCCTTTTTTTCCTTTATTGTTTAAGTTATAACTTCTGAAAATATTGATTCCATAATCAGTAGTTATTGAATAATAAATAGTTCCGTTCTTATCCACTTCAACCGGTTCCTTTTTTTCCAAAGCTATTGCGTCTTCATTAGTGGCTAATTTTGATATAACTGCATGATTACCAAAATAAAAGCCTATCAGTTTTTGTTTTAAATCTTCTTTTTCCTTCTCTCCCAATATAAACGTTTTATTATATGATTGCTGCGGTATATAGTCAGGATTTTCTGGAACTTGTATTTTAATGTTGTTTTTCACAGGTCCGTCAATTATATAATTCCCATCCGGATGAATATTCCCGCTGCTGTCCATAATTCCTATAGGTAGGAAAGGACAATTTGTCCCTCCTGAAAAATAATACTCAAGTTTATATCTATAAAAGTATGTCGGTAGATTTAATTTAAGTTTTATTGTAGAGCTCGATTCTCCTTTTTTAATTGTTCCATTATATGTTATCATTCCGTCAGGGGATACTGAATGCCCGGTTTCTATAGGTTTCATAATAGTTAATTTTACAGTAAAGTTATAGTCTTCATCAGCAACCATTCCTTCAGGTAAAATTATTGTACCGGATATAGAATCATGTTCTTTATCATTAACCTTTACTTTGTATTTAAGACCATCTTTTGTTATTGATAAACCTTTAGTTACATCCTTTCCTTGATTTATATAGACTTGTTGGCTGTCATTTAACAAAGTATCAATATCTACACTTATCTTGTTTTTACTGTATTGTTTGCCATCAAGAATAATAGCAAAGGGTGTAACGGTTCCAGGCTCCACTTTGATTATCCTTTTAGTTACCATTGACGGAGACTCTGAGCTTACAGATATTTTTACAAAAGTACGCTCAATAATATCTGTTGCATCAATTTCTCCTGAAATGACAGTATAGCCCTTTGCATCCATTTCAGAAACTATTTTACTGTCACAAAATGTATCTGCCTTAGGATAATGTGCATGCCTCCATGCATGATCCAATTGTATTTGTTCGTCTGATAAAAGGAAATAGTCATATGAAAACGGTAAGCTGGCATCTTCGTAAGCCAATCCTCTATTCCAGGTGGTATCCAAATGATAATATTTACCATTTAACTTTACTAAATTCCAAGCATGACTATTGTTTGAATAACCCATTATTTCGTATTCATCGATATCCCCTCTGCCATCTACCTGAGCATATCCTATAATGTATACACTTTCAATTCCTGCTTTTTCAAGAAGCAATCCGGTACAATGTGCGAAAGTATCACAAACCCCTTTTTTATATAAAAAAGCATCCCACAGCCCTCTATTCGAAAAATCGTATGTTACATTATCAACCATATACTGATTAATAGCATATATTTTTTCATAATCCGTCATTCCTGGCTTTATAATCTCAGATATTATTTTATCAGATATTTCATGAACTTTTTTCCTAAGTTTGTCGTTTTCTTCTTTTGACAGCCCCCAGGAATAATTATCTAAATCTTTTATAAATGAAGTAGGTTCAACATCAACGGGGCTGTCTTTCTTAAGCTGGCCATTTTCATAGTAAACGTCCTTTCTTCTAAGAATCATTGCATTACTATAAGTTTTAAAATAATAATTTTCCAAATACTTAAAAGCCTCCGCTGATACTTTTACAACTCCGTTTTCGTACCGCGTATCAACAGGAAGTGTTATTTCTTTTCCATTTACTCTTGCAGTATTTTTGTATAAATCAAATTCAAAAACTGTGTCGTCAATTTCAAGAACGGCTTTATCACCGTTCTCATAATAATCCCCCTCGAATATGCCAGCTAATTGACGTATAGGTACAATCAAATGACCGGAATATAAAGAAGGAATTGATGAGTAATCTATCTTATTTGTTTCATACAGTCCTTTATCATCAACGATATACGATGAATGCTCTGTAGAAATTACCAACTTGCTTGGTTTGTACTTTTCTACAGATTTAGTTATGTACACATTTCTACTTTTAGCATCCCAATCTACCTGTGCTCCCAAAGCTTCACTTACAAACCTTAAAGGAACAAAGGTTCTGCCGTCTTTTATAAACGTCCGAGTGTCCATCGTTTCACTTTTGCCGTTTATATAATATTTGTCTTGATCTATTGTCAGTTGAACAACTATACCATCCCGCATTATTTTTACTGTTCTGTTTTCGCCATCCCATTCAACCTTGGCATTTAATGCTTCGCTGATAAATCTTATAGGAACCTGAGTCCTGCCGTTAAAATCGATATAAGGCTCTGCGTCGGGAAAACTAACAATTTTTTCATTGATATACACTTTCACATTATCATCAGATGCATATAAATTACCGGCAAAAGCAGATACCAGTATTACAAGTAAAATTAAATTAAAAAGTATTTTTCTCATAAAAATACCTCCTGTGTTGATAATTACTTGTAGTAAGTAGTTATATAACATCTATAATATTACCAATTATGGCATATGATTAGATTTATGTCAAATTACCATATGTTCATTTTTATTTCATTTCGCCGGCTAATATTTGTATCGAATACTTATATAAGACAATTGAACACCAATGGAATTCCAAGCTTGATGTCGGGCTTTACGAAGAAAAGTACGATGGATTTTATGCCGTTGCATCAAATCCGGCTGATAACGTAAAGGATATACTCGCCATTAATGAACAGCTTTACCATATTAGAAATTGTTATAGAATGCTCAAGACGGATTTTGCGTCAAGACCATATTTTCACCGCACAAGAGAAAGAATTATTGCTCATTTCATGATATACATATTAAAACCGCTTTTTTTAAATATTTCACTATACTAGCCCCTTTCTTGTGCGGAGATAACAATTCTTATTTTTATTTCACTTTACCGGCTAACATTATTTCATTGAAATTCTTATATTATTTATTGTGTCATCTTCAATAGTAAAACTCAATTTTTTATCCTTATAAAAATAATATACATAATGGGTATCGCCTACTATCATTTCGTCGTTCGGGGTACCGTACTTCTCAATTAAATCTTTGAATGAATCACCAATTTTAATACCTCTTTTTGTGGCGGATATATTTATCTGGCTTATTATACTTTCACCGGAAACAATGTTTACCATAGTGTAAACGGAAAAACCTTCATATATTCTGCAATAATAATGATTTTCCAACTCACTGTCAGTGCCAACATATGTTAATATACAATCCATACTATCAGGACCGTTTTCAAGGGTATCTATCATTTCTTGAGGGTCATCACCTACCTCGATTGTAATTCCTCTAACATATACTTTAAAATCATCTTCATTCAGCTCGATTGTATCCTTATCGATGCTTTCCGTATCTTCGGTATAATCCTCTGTTGTTCGATCATTAACTTCAGTTGTTTGAACGTTAACTTCAATTATTCGGTCATTAACTTCAGTATCTTTTTCTTCAAGGATATATTTTTTCATAACATTTTGGATACTGCATCCGGTTAAAATTAATGCAATAGATACAACTAAAATCAGTTTTTTAAACATTTTCTCACTCCCCCGAAATCTCAATTAAAGTTTTAAAGTATCAAAAACAATTAAACAGTTTTATTCTTCCTTCCATATTACACATACAAAGCAATTATAACAAATTGTTTCCATTGAAAACAATACTTATTTTTTTATTCTCCCTCTTTGTTGAAACACCGCTGTTGTAAGAAGATTTATCTAAAACCGTACTTCATTTAAACGTGGTGTTATAATTAAAAATATTGCCTTACTCGTGAGCAAATCCACGAGTAAGGCAATGCTTTCATTGTAAGATACTATCAATCAGCCAATACTTCATAGCCGTTTTCAGTATAATACTCATGATCTCTTGCCGCTTCCTCTACCTGTCCGAAGAACCAACTGGTTGGCGGAACATCTTCAAATGAAGCAATATCGACCTTCAAAGGTCCTCTGAAAAGCATTTTATTTATCATTGTTACTGCCTCGGAACGCTTAATCGGCAAATCGGGCCGGAATGTTCCGTCTTCATATCCTTCGATTATTTTCAACCTCTTTATTTCTTCTATGTAGTTTTGAGCCCAATGTCCGCTTAAATCCTTATAAACTTCCTCAAACGGCTTTACATTTTCCACCTGCATATATTTTGCCACAACTGTTGCAAACTCCGCTCTGGTAATGGGATCATCGGGATGGAATGAGTTATCTTTATATCCTATAAAGATTCCTGCATTTGTTGCTGACTGTATGTAATCGCTTGCCCAATGAGTTGTTTCAACATCCGAATAAATCTTCTTTTCGCTCTTTATCGGTGCAAGGCCCATAATTTTTGCAAACATAACGGCAACTTCCGCTCTCGTTACATGTCTTTCCGGTTTGAACTCTCCGTCAGGATAGCCGACCACATAGGCTTTGTGGCTTAACTTCTTTTGCTTACGCAGCATGACCTTAACCGTCGACTTATCGTCATCGGTGTTGATCAATCCTTCGTTGCCGCTTATTCTTGCTGTATTCGATATCATAACTTCATCTACTGAAATTTCACCTGATTTTACTTTATAAACTATCTTTCCCGATCCCTCTGCAGCTAAGTTCTGTATCTTCCATGATATTGTACTCTCTTTAATTTCACCGGCTCCGCTGTCAACTGCCGTTGTGTTATCCAGTATATCAGCTATAATTTCAAAGGGACCGGTGTCTGATTTGAGCATGTTTTTATAATTTATTGTAAATATTATTTCTTCATGTTCCGTATAAGTGGTCTTATCGGAAGTCAACGATATTGCAATATCAACGGGCAAAGCTGCAGGAACAGGTGTTGTTGGAGGTTCCGTTACAGTTACTTCCTTTGGAGTTGTGTTTGGTGAATCGCTCCCGCCTGATGGTCGCTTTAATACCGACACTTCACAATCGGCCATTATGTCTGTTTCCGTTATATATGCTTTAATTGTACATTTTCCAATACCTACAGCGGTTACTTTTCCATTTGAATCAACCGTTGCAACCTTTTCATCACTTGATTCCCATCTGACATCCTGAATTTCATAGGAAAAACTCGTTAAAACAGCTTCCAGCTGCTTTGAGCTTCCTTTATTCAAAGTTACGGACTTTGGCTTCACTTCCAGCTTATCTTTAATAGTAATTCATAGTGAGTGGTATCAGAAGAATTTCCGGCATTGTCTACAGCCTTTATATGAATATAAACAGGTATTGTCAAATCCAATTCCGACAAATGTACTGAAATTGATGTATCGGTGGTGTCCACCTTATTGTCGGGCTCGGTATCTTGGTTATTGTCAATAATATATGAATATCCGGCAAGTCCTGTTGTGTTTATTGCAGTGGCAGTATTTGATATAATCTCATCACCGATGTATTCATTGATAGCTTTCACATAAAACTCATACTCTGTTCCGTTATCGTCAGACTTCGAGTAATTCACCACCAAACTATTTCCATCAACCTTTACACTGCTTATATTTACACTGTCCGGAGCCGCAAAATCCTGGGACTTATGATCGTCACAAAAATTGTTACCTGTCAGCTGAGCCAGATAAAACAATGTATTTGCCAAAAGCTTTTGCTCATCCTCCGTTGCAGCACCGTTTGAATGCCCTGTCTGAATCATTGCACAGTTGTTCCATGTTGTAAGGTAGAAGTTTGTTGTCCCGGCCTTGCCGCTCCATTCTGTAACCGGATTTTCATTATTGGTATAACTATCGGAAGTATACTCCAACCATACATCTCCCATCGCAAATTGACCGACAGTATGAGACATCGGTATGTTCAACACGGTTCCTTTACCGCCTATCACCCATGGATAATTGGTAAGAAGTCCTTCCTTTTTTACACTTACCGTAGTATTCCCGTAATAGATATCGCCGATAAGTTCAATATTAATGTAGCTGCTAAGAGATTTAAATACATGATTATAATCATGCCCCAGTATGGTATCATGTCCGAACAAAACACCCCTGCCGGTTTTAATAAATTGTTCCACGAGGTCCCTTGCCTGTTCTGAAATGTCGAAATCATTATTTTTATCATATCCTCCGAAGTAAATGACATCATATTTCCAATTACCGCCGTCATCCTTCAAATATGAACCCGGATCAACGTTAAAATCCAGCATATTAACCTGATCAACAGTTATCAATCCTTTTCCGTATCCGTTTGTCTCCATCCATGTCTTCAATTCATTTCCTGCATCGGGGTAAACATTTAATACTTTTACATCAGTCTTTGACGGTATGCTTTGATAGACTGCCTCGTCCTGCCCCTTTGCATAGACGGTATACAAATATCCCGGACCGAGATCCGTCCATTCAAGACGTATATAATTTTCACCGGCAGCGGGTGTGGCAGTGATGGTTAAATCGGTCTGAGCCAATGAGTTCATCGGTACCAATAAAGAAACAACCATTATTACGGTTACTACAAGACTAATAAACCTTTTCACATTAATCCCCCCATATAAAGAGTCAAATCATATATATAAGTAAAAACTTATAAAACAATCTGTATGTTATCGGAGATGAGAATTTCATTGCTTCTTTAATATTATATTAAGCCCTTTCTCCAACACCTACAAACGCTTTATTGCTCTTACTAATTAATTACAGTCTGTATTATATCACAAATTTTAACATTTAATATGATAATTTATATGTAGGGATTAAAATTTTTATGAGATCGAAAAATCTAAAGTTTATTTGACAGCTTCATAAACTGACTTTATCAACTCACAGATTTTCTCCTTATCCTTGCATCCCGGTCTTTCCTCCACCCCGGTCAGAACATCCACTGCAAAAGGCTTTACCCTTTGAACAACGGAACGAATGTTATCCGGGTTAAGTCCACCGGCCAATATAACCGGCAACGGACTCACCTTTTGTACTGCCGTAAATACCGATAGATCAACTCTAACCCCTGTACCTCCCGGCATGGTTGATGTGTATGAATCCACCAGGACAGCAGACACCCCGGTGCGAGCAAGCTCCCGGACTGCCACAGCCGGATCGCTGATTTCAAAATCACAATTTCCGTCCGCATCTATGCGAAGGGCTTTTATTACCTTGACTCCTCGGGGCTTCAACCTTCCCACTATTTCCTTTACATCCTGCAGTGTTTCCTTGTAATGAAGCTGAACAATATCCGGACAGGTAGCATTTACAACATCCAAAACCTTGGGGACCGCTCCTCCCGTCACAACACAGGTACTTACAAAGGGAGGAGCCCCGTCGATAAGCTTCCTGGCAGCAGACGTTGTTAAATTCCACGGCACGGGCACCGGGTAATCAACTACAAATCCCAGCACATGGGCTCCTGCCTGTACACAGACCTCTATGTCCTTTTTATTCATAAGTCCGCATATTTTTACCCGTGTCACCGCACTAAACCTCCCGCCCGCTAAGTTTAAGATACATTTTAGCCGGATCTTCCGCCTTCAAAATGGCCGTACCTACCAAAACCGAATGAGCTCCTGCTGCTATGGCTCGCTTCACGTCCTCTGAAGAAGAGATGGAACTTTCGCTTAATAGAAAAGCACCGGGACGTACCAGTTCTGCAAGCCTTTCTGTAGTATTTACATTTCCGTCATCCATCTCCCACTGAATTATGTTTCGGTTGTTAATGCCCAAAAAAGTTACACCCATCTCATTGGCGACTTTAATTTCCTCTTCGCTGTGGGTTTCCACCAGAGGCTCCAAGCCTAATAATATAGCTTCCTCCACCAAACTGAACAACTGATTTTTTTCAAGTATTGAAGAAATCAGCAGAACACTGCCGGCTCCCATTTCAACACTCTCCAAAAGCTGTTCCCGGTTTTTTATAAAGTCCTTTCGCAAAATTGGCACATGAACGGCCTGTGCTATGCTATAGAGTAGTTCCCGGGAGCCCCCGTAATGCTCCGATTCAGTAACCACCGAGATCACCGGGGCACCGGCCGCTTCCAAAGAACGGGCTATGGAGACGGGATCCCTTCCCATAAGCAAGTCGCCCTCCGCCGGCGACTTGCATTTTATATCGGGAATCACGGGAATTATACCTGCGTGGTATTTTTCCCACAGTATTGAAGTACATTTGGTACACGCTTTGTTATTTCCATGACTTATTTGCTTATCCATATCAAACCACCGATCTAAACTCATTGGAAGCCTCAATAAGCTGATTCAGCTTGCTTTGTGCCGCTCCGCTGTCAATAATCTCACCTGCAAGCTGTATACCTTCTTTAAAGGAAGCTGCTTTGTTTCCAATCATCAAGGCACCGGCCGCATTTAAAACAACTGCCTGACGTCTTGGTCCCTTATCCTTTCCCGAAAAAACATCCCTAATCATGCAGGCATTCTCCTGAGGTGTTCCTGTTGCAATTTCTTCAAGAGTGCAGCGTGAAAGGCCAAAATCCTCCGGTGCAATCTCATAGGTTGTAATATTTCCGTTATTGAGCTCGTTAACTCTTGTTTTTCCCATCAATGAAATCTCATCCAAACCATCCAATCCATGAACGAACAATGCCCTTTTATAGCCTATGGAAGCAGCTACCTTGGAAACCGTATCCAAAAGCTCAGGCTTATAAACCCCCATAACGTGCCGGGAAGCCTGTGAAGGATTGATCAACGGACCGATTATCGTATAGAAAATTGTTTTAATACCCAAATCCTTTTCCGGCGGAAGCACTTTGCCCATTACCGGATGGAACAGCGGAGCATATATGAATGCAATCCCTACTTCTTCAATAAGCTTTTCTACCGATTTGGGGCTCTGATTGATTTCTATACCCAGGACTTCAAGAACATCGGCACTTCCCGAAAGGCTGGATATGGACCGGCTTCCGTGCTTGGCAACAGGAATGCCTGCAGCCGCTGCAACAAAGGCTACCGCTGTGGAAATGTTAAACGTGCTCAAGCCTCCGCCGGTTCCGCAGGTATCCATAAGCTCATCATCTACATTGGGAGAAATCTTTATGCAATTATCCCTCATAGCCTGGGCAATAGCAGTAATTTCCGTCAATGTCGGTCCTTTCATTAATAATGCCACCTGAAAGCCCGCAATTTGAACATCACTGAGCTCGTCATTTTTTATTGCAACAATTAAGCTGTATGCTTCTTCATAGGTCAAATCTTCCCTTGCCGTCAGCTTTTTTAAAACGCTTCTAATCATTTTGTTTCCTCCTTATTCCCGGATTCTGCACGTCCCGTATAGACAAAATCCTATTTTAAAATAACGGTTATATCATATTTCTTGCTTTATTTAATCGCGCTCTTCATTTTACTCACATAATCAACAACATAAGGTATACAGTCCCTGCCGTATTGTCCTATTATTTTTACGATGGCACTTCCCACAATTACACCGTCGGAAAATTTACTCATTCTTGCCGCCTGCTCCGGTGTCGATATTCCGAAACCGATGGCACAAGGAATATCTTTCACTGCTTTCACCTGCTTTATCATGTTCTCGGCCTCGTTTCCGATTTGCTCCCGCACCCCGGTAACTCCCATAGACGAAACGCAGTACAAAAATCCTTGGGCTTCCCGGGCAATCATCCGTATTCGCTCATGGGAGGAGGGAGCAATCATTGAGATAAACTCGATACCGTATTTTGAACAATAGGGCAGAAATTCATCCCTTTCTTCAAAGGGAACATCGGGAATAATAACCGCATCAATTCCCACCTCTTGGCTCTTTTTCATGAACCTCTCGGCACCGTAAGTAAAAACAGGATTGGCATAAGTCATAAAAGCCAAAGGTACATCACAGGATTTACGAATACTTTTTACCATTTCAAAAATACCATCCGTTGTCGTTCCGGCAGATAGTGCACGATAATCGGCCTCCTGAATCACCGGACCTTCCGCCACCGGATCGGAGAAGGGAATACCCAGCTCAATCAAATCCGCGCCGGCTTCCGCCATTTTTAAAACCAGCTGTTCAGTTATTTCCAGGCATGGATCTCCCGCTGTTATAAACGGGATAAAAGCCTTACCCTTACTAAAAGCCCTCTGTAACTTATTCATAAATCTGTTCCCCCTTATACCTTGCTATTGCAGCAACATCTTTATCTCCTCTTCCCGAAAGGCATATTACAATAATTTGATTCTTATCCATGGTAGGTGCAAGCTTCATTGCATAGGAAACCGCATGGGCACTCTCAACTGCCGGAATAATTCCTTCTACCTGGGAAAGATATTCAAAAGCCTTAACTGCCTCATCATCGGTAACCGGAACATACTCTGCCCTGCCAATATCTTTTAGGTATGCATGCTCCGGACCTATTCCCGGATAATCAAGTCCTGCCGATATGGAATACACCGGTGCAATCTGTCCGTACTCATCCTGGCAGAAATAAGACTTCATTCCATGGAAAATTCCAAGCTTTCCGTTTGCGATTGTTGCAGCATTTTTATCGGTATCAACACCCTTTCCTGCCGCTTCACACCCAATCAGCCGAACACCGGTATCATTTATAAAGTCATGGAATATTCCCATTGCATTGCTGCCTCCCCCAACGCATGCCATTACCACATCGGGGAGCCGCCCTTCTTTTTTCATTAACTGTTCTTTGACCTCACGGCCTATCACACTTTGAAAATCCCGGACAATTGTGGGAAACGGATGTGGTCCCATTACGGACCCCAGCACATAATGAGTGTCATGAACCCTCTTTGACCATTCACGCATTGTTTCATTGACCGCATCCTTTAGGGTCTGAGTTCCGGAAGTCACTGCATGAACCTTTGCTCCTAAAAGCCTCATTCTAAATACGTTCAAAGCCTGGCGCTCGGTGTCTTCTTTTCCCATAAATATCTCACATTCCAATCCCAAAAGCGCAGCCGCTGTAGCTGTTGCAACTCCGTGCTGTCCGGCTCCGGTCTCAGCTATAACGCGGGTTTTCCCCATGTATTTGGCAAGAAGCACCTGTCCCAAAACATTGTTTATTTTGTGGGATCCGGTGTGATTGAGGTCCTCCCGCTTCAGATAAATCTTTGCTCCCCCCAGATCCTTTGTCATTTTAGCGGCATAATATAGAAGCGATGGTCTTCCTGCATAATTCTCCAATAAGTCATTCAATTCAGCCACAAACTTCGGGTCGTTCTTAAAGCGGTTATAAGCTTCTTCCAGCTCAATTACCGCATTCATCAGTGACTCAGGAATGTACTGACCTCCATGTACTCCAAACCTTCCTTTTGACATAAGCGTCACTCTCCCATATAAATATTTAATTCGAGGGCAACCGGGCCCGTTTGCTTTTTTAAGTAAAATAAAAAAGGCCTTCATCCCGGTTAAGGGACAAAAGCTCTTGACTTCTGTGGTACCACCCAAATTGACGGAAAACCGTCCACTCATTTTGCATACTAACATATGCACCCCACTGATAACGGACAGGGTTCCCGTAAGTGCCTACTCTCGCAATACGATTTCGGACTTCCCTCTCAAGCCCATTCAGAATAACCTCTGTAATCGCATTCCCACCATCTAGCGACTCTCTTTGTACAGGTAATTATCCCTACTCTTCTTGATCATAGGTTTAAACTTATATTAAACAAATTATATCATTTGCAACATGTCTTTGTCAACTGCAATAATTAAAAATTGATTACCCCAATGTGCTCCAAAAGAATCTTTAAGCCCATTCCAACGAGAATAACCCCACCCACAATCTCCGCTTTTGACTGAAGCTTTGCTCCAAAAAGGTTGCCTATCTTTACCCCGGCAAAAGAAAGACTAAAGGTAGTGATTCCGATTATGGTAACAGCCGGTATAATGTTCACCTGTAAGAAAGCAAAGGTAACGCCTACTGCCAAAGCATCAATACTTGTGGCAAAAGCCATCATGGTTAAACTCTTTATATTAAATGAACCGTCATCTATCTCACATGTGTTTCGGGATTCTTTTATCATATTGATTCCGATAATCGATAAGAGAATAAACGCAATCCAATGGTCAATTGATACTATATATTTTTCAAATTGTTTTCCCAAAAGATAGCCCAATAGAGGCATTAACGCCTGAAATCCTCCAAAAAAGCAGCCAGTGATAACGGCATTTTTATAGCTCATTTTTTTCAACGACAATCCTTTACAAATCGCTACTGCAAAAGCATCCATCGAAAGTCCGACTGCTATGATTAATAGTTCTATATTCCCCAAATCATCATTCTCCTTCCTGTTTTTTTATTATAGCATGGATTTGACCAGTTGCAAGCATAATTCAAATATTTCCCATTTATTTTTATAACACCTCGTTTAAAAAATCTTTTGCTTCTAGAATAAATAAAATAATAAAAATCTTATTTCTATACGGCAGTTAAAAATGTGATATAATGGTAATACAAAAAAAGGAATAGGTGCGAATATGAAAAAGGAAGTAGCAGATTTGTTATCATATCTCGATTCAAGCGATACAGAGGAAAAAAGTGCAGCTATAGCTGATATCGCTTTGCTTTTGGAAATGAACACATTTATACTGAACGGAGCAAATATTGCCACGATGGAAGAAGAGTTTAAAAAATTCCTGGATGAAGAACTTTTATCTATAAGACTTAGCATTGAAGAACAAAAAGAGATAGTTGATGAGTTGATTGAAAGGATTTGTGCAAAGGATGAGTTGAGTTCATCAATGTTTTGGGCTATTGGCAAGTCTCATGCTTCGGTAGGATTTCCAAGACTTACAGAAGTCATAAAACGCTATTGGAAAACTTTTGATGATAAAACGTCTTATCAATCAATGATTGCATTGGAAAACTTTATTGATCATTATTATAATAGGAGTTTAATGGAAAAGCTTCTCCCCATGGATGAAGAGATTATGGATTTTGTTAGGATCAAATCGGAATCCTCTAATGAGAAAGTGGCTGAACTTGCAAACAGAATACTGAATGGATTATGTTAACAGTTTTGTTACATTATATATTCATGTATCTATTAACACCACGGTCACCGGTTAACCGGTGGCCTTTTTTCAATTGGAGATTAATACCGGCCGGTAAAGATTGATACAGGCCGGTAAGCCTAAACTACCCCATTTAAAGTCTTTGGGACAGTATATAAATTAAGTAATATACCAATATCACAAAAGAAGCCGCAAATATCATCATCCAAACTGAAAATAAAAAAATCACGCGGCGAGCATACCTTAAGGTTTCACGAATTGCACCGTATTCATCAGTACGCTTTGTTATCTTATAATACTCGGGCTTATCAATGTTTTGTACAACTCCGAACACTTTATAAGGCTTGTTTAAACGGATATTGTAAAATTCCTTTTTTGAAACGGTTATTGACTCCTCAAACTTTCCGTCCTCCGTAGCCAGAATAAAGCGGTATATATATGAATACGCATTAAACCATATACATTGTTTACTTACAACCTTAAAATTGTGAGCACCTAGGAAGTGAAGGTTTTTTTTCTTAAATAAATTAAACCCGAATTTTATATGTCGTTTAAAGTATTCATTATTATAGCGCTTCACATCTTTCTTTGAAGTTATTCTTATATTTTTAAATTTATACTTAGGCGTCTTTTTTTCATTATTAAGCTTATAGTTAGCCATACAGTTTACCAACCCGTTTCTTCGTAATCTTTATTATTTCCATTTTATAATGTCATTGCAATTATATCGCATATAAATAACAGATAATTTTAAACAATACTTTTTTGGCAGCAGAAATCATATAAATGATATATACAATTATATCATATGTTATGTAAAGTCAATTACCTGATTTTATTCTTTACTACTATATTAAAGTGTGAGATAATAAATTTTGTAAAAAAACTGTGAAAAGTGAGGTCGAAAAATGAAAAACAAACAGCTTATAGCATTGGTCGTAGCAGGGATGGTATTTGTATTTGTGTGCTCATCAAGTGTCCTGGTAAACACTCTTTCAAAACGATTTGAATCATCCCTGAAATTAAACAGTTTTAGCCATTCCGGCAATGTTCTTCCCTCAACCCCGCACATCGGCGTTGTAAAAGTGGAAGGAACCATAGTGGATTCCAGCAGCAGTAGCAGTTTATTTGCCAGTGAAGGATATAATCATCAAAACACACTGGATCTGATTGAAGACATGAAGAATTCCTCCAGCAATAAAGGAATCATATTGTACGTAAATTCTCCCGGAGGCAGTGTTTCCGCCAGTGACGAGCTTTACCTGAAATTGAAAGAATATACCGAAGAAACCGGAAGGCCTATCTGGACGTACATGGCTGACCAGGCATGCTCCGGAGGCTACTATATCTCGATGGCTTCCCAAAAAATTTACGCAAACAGAAACACCTGGACCGGGTCTATCGGCGTTCTTATTTCCTTGATGAATTATAAAGACTTATATGAAAAAATAGGAATTAAGGGTATTTACTTTACCAGCGGCAAAAATAAGGCAATGGGTGCGGGTGACCTTGATTTAACCGAAGAACAGCAAGAGATTTTTCAGAGTCTTGTAGATGAATCTTATGAACAGTTCGTGGAAATTGTAGCTGAAGGCAGAAATATGACGGTAAGTGATGTTAAGAAAATTGCAGACGGCAGGGTTTACTCCGCAAAGCAGGCATTGGACAAAAAGCTTATCGATGAGATTGCAACATATGAAGACATGAAAGAAGCATTCAGTGAAGAACTGGGAGACGTAGAAATATACACACCGGAATCCAATAACATATTTAATCTTAGTTCATTATTCGGTTATATAAGCAAAATAAAACCGCGTTCAGATGCAGAAATGCTCATTGAATTTATGGACAAAAACGGAAGCGGGGTGCCAATGTATTATGCAAAACCAGGAGTGTTCTAGTACCACCGTATATGCGGGATTTGTTGTTCGTTTAATGGCTTTCATTATCGATTCTCTGATTGTGGGAATTGCGCTGTTATTTGTGCGTTTACCGGTTTTCATTATTTCCCTTATAGATCCGTCAAATATCCTGAAAGCCCCCGTACTTTTTGAGTTCAGTGTCTATGATATAGGACTCTACCTTTTGGGTGCAGCCTATTATGTGCTGATGACTTATTACTGCGGCTCTACTTTGGGAAAAAAGCTTCTGAATATAAAAGTAATAAGTGAAGATGAAAACGGACTGACTTTTATAAATGTTCTGTTTCGGGAAACAATCGGAAAATATTTATCGGGAATTGCTTTTATAGGCTATTTCATGATAATGATTGACAGTGAAAAGAGGAGCCTTCATGACAGACTCTGCGATACCAGAGTAGTCTACAACTTTAAGCTTCCGGTTAAAATTATAACACAAGAACCTAAAACAGGGGACGGTAAAACAGGGGACGGTTCTCTGTTTTAAAACAGAGAACCGTCCCCTGTTTTATCTATACGTCCCCTGTTTTATCTATATCTTTGATTTTTTTTCGGCGTTTGACACACTCCGTCAACAAGTATTCAATTTGCCCGTTCAGGGAACGGAAATCGTCCTCTGCCCAAGCAACCAATTCCTTCCAAAGGGAAGACGATAGCCTCAAAACCAGCTGCTTTTTGTCTTTTTCCTTATTTTCCATCTATCATCATCCCCCTTTCCGATTTATTAATATAGTGAACCACTGTTTACCACCGGTTGCGCATCCTTGTTGCCGCAAAGAACAACCAATAAATTGCTGACCATTGCCGCTTTTCTCTCTTCATCAAGATTAACTATATCATTTTCACTCAATTTGGCAAGAGCCAGTTCCACCATTCCGACAGCACCCTCAACAATCTTCTGTCTTGCATCAATGATAGCCGTAGCTTGTTGTCTTTGAAGCATTGCCGACGCAATCTCCGGTGCATATGCCAGATAGGTAATTCTGGTCTCTATTATTTCAAGTCCGGCAATATCCACCTTTGATTGAAGCTCCTCCTTAATCCTTTCTGCAACCTCGTTGCTGCTGCCCCTAAGAGACTTTTCATTTTCGTCTTCCAAGGATATGTCATAAGGATAAAGCCTCACAATGTTGCGCAGTGCCGCATCACACTGGATGGACAGAAACTCTTTATAATTGTCCACATTGAAAACCGCTTTTGCTGTGTTGACAACCCTCCAGATCACCGCAACTCCAATAATTACAGGATTTCCTAATTGGTCATTTATCTTTTGCTTGTCATTGTTTAAGGTCATTGTCTTAAGGGAAATTTTCTTATCTACACGAGCTGCCATTAAGGCTTGTGGTGTACCTTTAACAAACACTGCCGCCTTTTCATCAACAATAGTACCGGAAGATGTGGGAGTTGCTGCCGCAGGATTGACTGCAGATACAAAGGGATTGACAAAGAAAAACCCCGCACCCTTCAGCGTACCGTAGTATTTACCGAAGAGCGTCAATACAAGGGCTTCATTGGGTTTAAGTATCTTAAGTCCTGCAAAAAGAGTCGGGCCTATGATAAAAGAATATAAACCTCCCACCACCATTAGCGCTATACCCGGTGCAACATTTTTGCCACTGTCCAAAATTACGGTACCGTAGATAAAACCGGCCAGTGCCACAATAATCATAATAATGTTCAGCAAAAGGACCGCCATTCCACTTGTGCTTTTCGCAATGATTTCTTCATATTGCATGTTTCTTTCATTTAAATTGGTGCCCGCCATATTTAAAACCCCTTTCCGATAAAAAATATAAATCAGTATCAATGTGATATCATTTTGATTTCATTTTAATATTACCATATATGCTTTACCCTGTCAATATTCCCTATTCAATATGCGGTATATTTTATTAAGTAAAGAAAAAAGCCAAACTCAAGTTTTGGGAAAATTTTTCTCTACATTAATCCAGTGCGCTCTTAAAAAACTTGGCCACGAAATACATCTTCACATAAAAAAATACATATATTAAAAACAGCACAAATAAAAGTTTAGATAAATATAAAAAACTAGTTTTCTTTTTCAATAGTAATAATGTATAATATACAATGGTTAGTAAATGACATATCAATTGCTAAGGAGGTTCTTCAATGTTTCCTATCACAACCCAAACGATTCAAATCGTATCCCTCATCATTTCCGCCCTCGCTCTTGGGGTTGCCGCATGGCTATACACATGGGTGAAGGCTCAGCCATCTTCCAATAAGCGTATTGCTGAAATTGGTGAATATATTCGCCAGGGAGCCAATACGTTTTTAAGACGTGAGTATCTAATACTGGCACGTTTTACTGCTGTAGCAGCTGTATTAATTGCTATATTGCTGCCTAAACCAATCTGGAGTGGTACTAATATAGCCGATAATATTTGGATGGCTGTAGCATATATATTCGGTACAATTCTGTCCGCCCTCGCAGGAAAAATCGGTATCCAAATTGCAACCATCGCCAATATCAAATGTGCAGAAGCTGCACAAAAAGGTGTTAAACCTTCGTTTATGACAGGTTTCCGTGGCGGTGCTGTAATGGGTATGGCTGTTGTCGGAACCAGCCTTTTAGGCGTCACCCTTGTATTCATGCTTATCGGTGATGCCAGTGCCCTTTTGGGATTCAGTTTCGGTGCAAGTTCACTGGCACTCTTTGCTAAAGCCGGTGGAGGTATTTTCACAAAAACAGCCGATATCAGTGCCGACCTCGTTGGAAAAGTAGAACTTGGCATGGAAGAAGACGACCCGAGAAACCCTGCCGTTATAGCAGACAATGTGGGTGATAACGTGGGAGACGTAGCCGGAATGGGCGCGGATCTTTTTGACTCCAATGTTGCTTCAATGGCTGCAGCTTTGGTTATGGCAACTTCTTTAGGCGGTATACACAGTGCAAATGTTACAATGGTTTTTGCCTATGCAGCAATCGGACTCTTGTCTTCCATAATCGGTGTTGCCACAGCGCGTATAGGTAAAAACGGTGATCCTAACAAAGCCCTTAACAGTTCCACCTATGTAACCACTGCCTTGTATGCTGCATTAACTGCTTTAGCTACATGGATTTTCAATTTTGAATGGCGTATTTGGGCTGCAACGGCTGTAGGATTGATAGTAGGTACCGTTATAGGTATTACTTCCGACTATTTCACCAATGACGCAAAGCCTCCCGTTCGTGCAGTTGCCACTGCTTCAAAATCTGGACCTGCATTTACCATTTTATCCGGATTTTCCTATGGACTGTTAAGTGCTCTTCCTGCATTGATAGGTATTGCCATTACAGCTTTATTGTCCTATAATATCTGTAATCCTTTAGGAGAAGGCTACGGTATGTTCGGTATTTCAATGTCTGCATTGGGTATGCTATCCATTGTCGGAATGATCATATCCAATGATGCTTACGGACCGATCGTTGACAATGCCCGTGGTTTGGCTGAAATGGGCGGCTTTGGAGAAAAAGTTATCGCTATTGCCGACGAACTGGATTCAGCCGGTAATACCGTTAAAGCAGTAACCAAAGGATTTTCCATCAGTGCTGCAGGTCTTACGGTTATTTCCCTTTTGGGTGCTTTCATGAGTGAAGTCAATGTAGCCGCTGCAGAGTTGAATGTTACCGGCATAGCTAATTTTGATATTATGAATCCCACCGTTTTCTTCGGACTTATTATAGGTATATCAATTCCAGCGGTATTCTCAGCTATGCTGATGCTGGGTGTTGACAAAAACGCACAGAGGATGGTTGAAGAAATACATAGGCAATTCGATACCATCCCCGGTCTCAAGGAAGGTAAAGAGGGTGTCAAACCCGATTATGAAAAATGTATAGATATTGCGACCACCGGATCAATAAAAGAGCTTATACCTGCGGGTTTGGTAGCTATTTTCTCAACCATTGCCGTCGGTCTTGTCGGCGGTGCGGAAGCAATAGGAGGTTTCTTAACCGGAAATATTGCATCGGGACTGTTACTTGCCCTCTTGATGTCGAATGCAGGTGGACTTTGGGATAACGCTAAAAAATATGTTGAAGCCGGAAATTGCGGAGGTAAGGGTTCAACAGCACACAAAGCTGCTGTGGTAGGAGACACAGTCGGTGACCCCTTTAAGGACACTGCCGGCCCTTCAATCAATACGCAAATTACCGTTGTTTCCCTGGTTTCTTCACTGATGTCGGGATTATTCCTTCTGTACTCTATCTTCTAAGATAATACAGATGAAAAAGAGGGGCATAAAAGTCCCCTCTTTTTTTTCATCTATATTAAGTTTTTATTATTTATTGTTTTTAATAAAATTTATATAGTCGGATTTCGACAAATACATTATAATAAATAATAGTATAGAATCGATTATTGAGTTGAGAGGAGAAGTGTAAAATGAGTTTTCCTGACAACAGGGGTTTTTATGGAGAATATGGGGGACGTTTTGTTCCCGATAACCTTGAAAGCGCACTTGAAGAAGTAAAAGCGGCGTTTAACAAATTTAAAAACGATGAGTCTTTCATAAAGGAACTGGATTATTACCTTAAATATTTTGTCGGAAGACCCAGTCCTTTGTATTTTGCAGAAAGACTGACCAAAGAAGCAGGCGGAGCAAAGATTTACTTAAAAAGAGAAGACCTCAACCACATGGGTGCTCATAAAATCAACAACACAATCGGACAAGTTCTTCTCGCAAAACGCCTTGGCAAAAAGAGAATTATAGCCGAAACCGGTGCAGGTCAGCATGGAGTTGCTACAGCTACTGCATGTGCTTTGTTCGGGATGGATTGCATTGTTTACATGGGTGAGGAGGATACCCGCAGACAAGCCCTGAATGTTTTCAGAATGGAGCTTTTAGGTGCTAAGGTTGTAGCTGTAAAAAGCGGAACAAGAACATTAAAAGATGCTGTTGATGAGGCCCTGAATGATTTGATTGAAAACTATAAAGATACTTTCTATATGTTGGGTTCTGCCGTAGGGCCGGATCCCTATCCTGAAATGGTTAAGCATTTTCAGTCCATAATCGGTAGGGAAGCCAAAGCGCAGATAATGGAACTTGAAGGCCGTCTGCCCGATTACCTGGTTGCCTGTGTTGGCGGCGGAAGTAACGCTATCGGTCTGTTTGCTCCTTTCTATGACGATAAGGAAGTTAAAATGGTTGGCGTTGAACCGGCCGGAAAAGGACTTGATACGCCGGATCACGCAGCCACCATCACTTGTGGAACTCCCGGTGTTTTACACGGATTTAAAAGCTATCTACTTCAGGATTCCAACGGTGAACCTCTCCCTGTTTATTCAATAGCAGCAGGATTGGATTATCCAGGTGTAGGTCCTGAGCATGCATTCTATAAGGATAGTGGAAGAGCGCAGTATGTAACTGCTTCCGATAAGGATGCTATCGATGCTTTCCTCAAGCTTTCAAAAGTTGAGGGAATCATACCTGCTATTGAAAGCTCCCACGCAGTATCTTACGGATTGAAGCTTGCCAGTGAGCTTGACAAGGACAAGATTATTATCATCTGTCTGTCCGGAAGAGGCGACAAAGACGTTGCAGAAATAGCAAGGATACTGGGAAAAGGCTAAATTAAATCTATATAAGATTACTATAAGCGAGGGGCTTGACGCACCCTCGCTTTATTTAACGGGATTTCACCATGTGAAATGACCCGATTTTGAGAATTTCTCGATCATATCCTTCGTTAGTCCCTTATTTTTACAAATATCGGCATATAACTGCGCACTTTTTCTGGCTGTCCTTTCCTGGGTTTTAAAGTTGCATTCATACAGTCCGAAACTTGTAGTTTCACCCTCCAGCCATTCAAAATTGTCCATAAGCGTCCAGTAATAGTATCTTTCTATCTGAATGCCTTCAGTTATTGCTTTTGCAATATAATAAAGATGATCTGCAATAAAGTCCGGCCTTTTATTATCTTTTCTATCGCTAATACCGTTTTCCGTTATGAAAATCGGAAGCCTATACCTGTCATAATACTTTTTGCACACTCTATATATTCCTTCCGGATAGATATCCCAACCCAAGTCTGACTTTCCGAGGCTTCTGTCATTGACAAACAGGTAAAAATACTGGGATGGATCAAATACGAACTCCACTATATTTCTCGTATAATAATTAATTCCTAAAAAATCTACATATATTCCTTTTTTATCACCGCCGCCCATTAAAGAAAGGGGAAACAAAAAGCGGCCTGTGGTAGTGCCCACCATAAGTAGTTCATTAAAATAATAATTTACCGCTTTTGCGACCATTTTTCCGGTCGCGGTTATTGCGTCAAAAACCCTAAGATGCATGGCGCACCCCACCATGGTCTTGCCATTAAAATTATGCTCACGCCTAATTTCATGTATCAATTTATAGACCCTCACATGGGTATTAATTATTTGTGCCATAACCTTCAAGGACTCAATAATATTTCTTTCACCCGGAGGAAATATTCCTATTAAGTATCCCATACTTGTGTAGACATTGGGTTCATTAAACGTAACCCAGTCACTGACCAGATCTCCAAGATTCTCTACAACATACCTCACATATCTTATAAAATACTCACAATTGAAAGGTTTCTTCCATCCTCCCATATCTTGAAACCATATGGGTTCCGAGAAATGATGGAGCGTTACAAGGGGTTTTATATTATTTTTAACCAATAACCGGATTTCATCCCTATAATGCTTCATGGCTTCTTCGGAAAACTCTCCCGGAAACGGCTCTATCCTGCTCCATTCAAGGCTCATCCTGTGGGTTTGAACATTTAAATTTTTCAAAAGCTCCGTATCCTGTTCCACCCTGTTCCAATGATCGCAAGCATTAATGCAATTGCTGGAGTCCTTGATATGGCCTTCCAAGCACCATTTATACCAGGTATTGTTGGTGTCCCCACCCTCAATTTGTGCACTTGATGTAGCAGTTCCCAACATAAATTGATCGCCAAGCTTGAAGGTAACCATATTAACAACCTCATTCACACATTTCTTGAGAAATCAAAATAATCCTTTAATTTCTTTGGCTCCTTGATTTCATCCCTGTCTACATATAATGTACCGTCTTCCCTTATTTTCGTGCTCCATCGTACAGGAATAATCCATCCTTCTCTGATCTCTATTCCGGTTATACCGTTGGGGTGTACACAACAGCCATCATTAAAATACGGAACTTGACCTGGATCGGGAAACACCGGCCGATGTGTGTGTCCCGCAATAAGCATATGTTTGTTTCTCCTTACCCATTCCGTCATCTTCTCTTCTATAGAAGCTTTCTTTTGCCGATTTTTTGATGTACTGGTCGGATCTTTTATCCCCAACATCTCCAACGGTCTCCAAAAATATCTGACTAAGAATTTGCTTAACCAACTAAGTGTGTCATTTAAAAAATCCATCTGGTGCCCATGTACTAAAAATATTTTGTATCCCGTTTTGACGTGCTGCAAAATCAGTCCTTCATGTACCTTTATACTTTCAAACAGAAGTATATTTTTTCTATCGTTCTCATCATAATATCGCCAATTAATTCTTCTGCCGGCTCCAAACTTTTTCTTCACCATGTCATGGTTTCCGTAAATAAAATAGACCCTATTGCTTTCGACAAATTTCGAAAGCAGCATAAAAACGTCTCCATGCTGGCTTATTATTTCGTCCATTTCGTCGTTTTCCCACAGTTCGTCTCCGTCACCCAATTCTATATAGGTAAAATTATTCTTAAAGTAATAAGTCAGAGCCGCATAATAGTTATTCCGGTTCTTTCGGAAATTGTCCGCCCAACTCCCGTCTCCTCTGTGACAATCACTCATCAAAATAAATCTGGAGGAGTCATCGAAAGGAATAACCTTTGACGACTCAAAAACTTTAGACAACCTTTCCAATCTATTCATTTTTAACACCTCACAAAGACACAAAGTGGGCCGTTATTCTTTAATATATTTTTTAATCTGTCTATAGGACTTGTATAAATCTTTCGGTCTTCCCATTCCCATAATATGTGAATACAATTCCGGGTTTTTTTCCTTAATCGCTTTAAGCTTCTCCTCCATAGTCATGGCACCCTTTGTAGCCTGATTGTACATGTCGCATAACATCTTGTTTTTGGCCTGTATAATTGCATCGGTCACCTTTGTTCTTGTAATCGGTTGAGGGGTGTGGGGTTTGTCGAAAGTAACCCTTACAGTGTTTCCATATCTTTTGAATTCATGGGGCAAATAACCGGCACGCATTAATCCCTTTATAAAGGCAGTGCACATTTCCCAATCTTTAAAAGTTATGGTTATGATCATCGTCAATTCTGAAGGCTGTGAAAATTCACCCAGCCTGAAGCCGGTTAGCCACCAATGTCTGCCTCCTCGAGTAAAAAGAACCTTATCCTTCTTTTTCAAAATATATGACATCCATAAAAGTTCATCATCTGAAGCACTGTAATAAAAAATACCTTTAAAAATCCCGGGAATATTCAATTCAGGAGCTTTGGTATTATAAATCCCTATTTCAGCGCCAGTGGGCAAATCATATTGACCTTTCCAAAATTCAATCAACCATCTTTTCCCTTTGTAATCAAAATAAATAGGGTCGCAATCTACAATCATACCCAGCGGTGCCGCTGCTTCATCATACAGACGGCAATAACCGAATTTTCTTTGCCATGGGTTGAGAGTGGAATAAAAAATATCCTGTTTGCTGTCATATGCATATCCGGCAATGGAATATATTTTATCCAGTTCACTTTTATCTGCAGTATCTTTACCTACTCCCAAGAGAAACAACAGAGCCTTAAGGACCTTCTTTGCGATAGGAAGCCACTTGTGTTTTTGGGTAACAAGAACAATTGCAATTATCAGAATAAGAATAAATATAGAGATTAACGTTCCTCCAAGTGTTATGAAATTTATTGCTGCATATGCATGATACATAAAACTCACTCCAAACAATATTACTCTATATCATACTATTCAAAGTAAATTAATTATGTTAATGTTATTTTCTTTTCTCTTCGGGAAATCTCAGACCGACATTCGGATGAAAAGGATATTGCTTTATGTATATTACTCTTATAAAATATATATGTATCCGATATTATATATGTATCCATATATAAATTTATTTAGCAGTTAAATAATATCATAAGGAGTGTATATCAAGATGTTTATTCTTTTTATCATAGCATCATTTCTGATAGGATTTTGCCTGCTAAAAAAATTAACCGGTATAAAATCCCCGATTATGATGCTGTCCGGTTCCTTTTTAATAGGATGTCTTTTCTCCGGTACATTCTTATATTGGCTCGATATACTTTTTGTTAAGACTTTGAATGACTATTATATTAGTAATATAGTATATCTTATAATATCTGCCGCCTTTATCGCATATGTATGCTGGACACAACGTGAAACGCCGAAAGAGTTTATTAACATAATAAAAAACTTTTTCTGCGACAAAGCTGCCGTAATTTGCTTTATAACTTTTCTCTTTTTTTCAACCTGGCTTAATTACAGCACCTTCAGCCTGTCTAACGGAAACATACTCATGTTGGGAGGCGCATGGAGCGATATCACTCTTCACAACGGATTTGTACGTTCTATAAGCATCGGTCATAACATCCCCGTCGAGCATGTATATTATGACAACACTCCGATAAAATACCACTTTTTATTTGATTATTTTGTGGGTAAAATATCTCAGACAGGCTTGCATTCAGTTCATGCCTTAAATCTTATGTGTCTGTTAAGCCTCTCCTTTTTGCTCCTTATGATATTTCAGTTCGGAAGGACGGTATTTAAAAGTGATGCCACCGGAATACTCGGTGCACTCTTTTTATTGTTCCACAGCTCCATAAGCGGTTTAAAATGGATTTATGACAATTGGGGCTGGGATATATTAAAAAAAGCATATGAAAAAACCGAGTGGTTGGCTCTGACATTATTTGAAGGCTGGGGACTTTTCAATTTAAATGTTTTCGTAAATCAGAGGCACTTTGCCTTTTCCCTGGCACTCCTTGTTTTCGTTGTTAACTATGTAATTTCACTTTTTGAAAAAGAATATGAGGAGAATTCCGAAGTAGATTTAAACATAACGGAGAATTCGGAGCCGGCAAAAGCCAAAAGTTCAATAATGACTAAGCTTCGTGATCATTCCTGGATTTTGTCTAGCTGTTTTATAGGATTAACGGTGGGTATCACCCCTTATTGGAATTCCGTAGTAAACACTGCCCTGCTTTCATTTTTAGGACTGTATACAATTATTAATATAACAAAAAAAGACATTTTCCTGCCAATGTTTGTAACAACAGGGATTGCCGGTATTGTTTCGTTGCCGCAGCTTCTTTTGTTTAAGTCCGGCGACTCCAGTTTGAATGAATATCCCAAGCTGCATATCGGCTACGAGATAGGGCGCTTTGATATATTGGATTTGACAGATTATTATTTTAAAATTCTGGGTCTGAAATTAATTATTGTTATTATAGCACTTTTTATTATTCCCAATAGAAAAAAAATATTGTTTCTAATACTTTCAGTACCGTTTATACTGGCCAATTTACTGCAGCTTGGCGTTATATTGTACGATAACAGCAAGCTCATGATTGCATCGCTTATATTTATAAACTGTCTGGCTGCCCATTTTATAGTTAAACTCTTCCAAGAGAGAACCGTGGTATTTAAATTTTTCTCCGTTGTCCTTAGCGCATGCCTTATGGTAGCAGGTGTACTGGATTTAATGTCCGTCAAAAATCTCCCAAAAGTCACCATAGCAGATAAATCGGACTTTACACAATGGATTATTGAAAACACCGAACCGGGTTCCACTTTTCTTACTCTTCCCACCATACAATATTATGACAATGTCGTATCCAATATATTTATGGCCGGCGGTAAAATGTATGTTCATAATGCAGCCGACTCAGCTTATAAGCTTGATGAACGCTTCAACAATCTAAACATTATATTAAGAGGTGAAGAAAGCTTTGAAAAAATTAAAAGTATTATCGAGCAGGAGGGCATAGATTACATTGTAGTAAGTCCTGAGCTCAGGCAAAGCGGAGATTTCCCGGTAAATGAGAATTTTTTAATTGAAAATTTTGTAACAAAATATAATTATAACGGTATTGCTGTTTACTCTATTAATTAAAATACTTGTTATGAGGTATAAACCATGATATAATAAATTTAATTAAATATTGAATGGCTTCTACGGTTGGACGGATCAAAGATCCGTTTTCAAGAGTTTATTCAGGCTTCTGGGGTGGGAAGCTCGTTATTGGCGAGCTTTCCACCCTTTTTGTATTTTATCTGAATTATTAAATTATAGTAAAGGGGTGTTGCAAATGGACGACATGAAAAGACATCTTTTAATGATACTTGGTTTCTTCGTCTGTGCGGTTATTATTGTAATTATAGTTGCCAATCTATTAAAATAATTTTCCATGAGGCCAATTATTTAGTGTGTAAATTGTGTACTGCCCCATTTTGTCATCAATAATCCGATTAAAATGGGGCAGTACATATTATAAAACTTGCATTTACTTCTCCATTAGTCTAGATACAGGTGTAGCCGCCGTCTACGGGAATAATTGCTCCTGTAACATAGGAAGACGCTTCGGAAGCGAGATAGACAGCAGTCGAATCCAATTCCCCTTCCCTGCCGTAACGTCCTACAGGAACGGTTTGTTTCATGTAATTGGTAAAGTATTCGGTGTCCAGCACATCCTGGGTAAGCTCCGTTACAAAATATCCGGGACATATGCAATTTACCGTAATTCCGTATTTTGCCCATTCTGCCGCCAGAGCTCTGGTCATATTTACCACACCGCCCTTTGCCGCATGGTAGGCAGAGCTTGGATGTGCCATGTTGCCGACCATTCCATACATTGAAGCAATGTTGATTATTCGGCCGTATTTGTTTTTTATCATGATTTTTCCGAATTCGCGGGCAACCATGAAAACACCGTTTAAATCAAGATTAATAGTGTGATACCACATTTCATCACTGGTTTCTTCAGCAGGTGCCACACCTCCGCTGCCGGCATTGTTTATAAGAATGTCCACTTTTCCGAACTCTTTTTCCGTAATCTCGGCTGCTCTCTTTATAGCTTCAATATCGTTCACATCACACACGATGGGCAGGCATTTCACACCTAATTCCCTAATTTCCTCGGCAACCTGCTCCAGCTTCTCCTTTCGTCTTGCCAAAATAACCAGATCCGCTCCCTGACGGGCAAGAGCTTTTGCCATTTGAACACCAAGACCTGAGGATGCACCTGTCACCACAGCTACCGAACCTTTTAAATCAAATAAACCTTTGTTCATATATACTCACCTCTGATTCTTATTACTAACCTATACTCTTATGCTACAATATTATAATACCACATTGTTAAAAATTTATCAATATATTTTGTTAAATTTCTAACAATATTTATTTCCGGTTAGTAACTGTAGGTGTCCAGTATTGATTGTTATAGATATCGGTTATGCGGTATGACATCAAGTATTTATCCTTGTCAATCGGCAGATTTTCCACTTTCCATTCACCTGTAGCCGTGTATTGTTCCCCTAAGAAGTAAGTATCTATATATTCTCCGTCGTAGGTGTAATAATCACACAAAAAATCAATTTTGTCGCCGGCTTTTATTTCTATAAGACCCTTGGATACAGTCTCCGTCTCAGTTTCGGCATCATATCTTATTTGGGCTCCCTGAACCACACCATAGGGATTTTCATTGTCAAAAACAATTATAATATCTACAAGCTTGCCGTTTAACAAAGCAGGTACACGTCCTTTAATAGAATAAGTATCTCCATAGTGATCGTCAGTCATCATATAGTAGCTTACTATGTGTCCGTTTAGTGCCAGCCATGTGCCGTCAAACTCCATAATAAGATCTCCGTCCTCATTGTATTCATACACGTTATCAAGTCCAAGATCAATAAAGCCCTCTCCGTCATCTATAAACACGTTCATTTCCATATGATGTACCAAATCCCATTGCTCTTCTGAAAGCGACAGCACTCTTTGACCGTTCTTTTCAGTTATCTTAAGATCACCGGCTGTAAGCCTGTTTTTTGCATAATAATCGACAGACGATTTTATCCGGTCGATATCTAGCCATCCCAGGGAGTTTCCGACAAGTCCGGTAATACTGCTGTAATCTCCGCTAGACAAAAACTCATTCAGTAAGCTCTCCAGAGCTTCAGCACCTAATGACTCCGTTGTAGTCTGTCCGTTTCCTAAAATACTCTCCAGCAGCACTTGAAGCATGTTACCGCTGCTGTCTGAAACTATCTGTCCGCCGGCCGTAACATTGGCAAAGCTTTTTATACATTCTCTGTACTCATCATTAATACCTATCCGCTCATATGTTTCCAACATGGAATTAAGCTTTGACAGGCTGTCATAAGGGAAAAATATGGACACTCCGTTAGCATTTGTTATGTTCTTCGATGTTCGGTTATACTTAATACAACCTCTTAAAGCCTTCGCAAAGGATTTTGCCTCAGGAGTACCGATGTTCTCAACAAAGTGAATAAGATCAATCTGGTTTATCTTGGAAGACTTCGCAAATTCCTTTGTATTGGCACGTGCCTTTGATACAATCTTATAGTCATCATTGTCCACAAGCCTCTTGGTTGATGTCGCAAACTTCGCAAAAGTAGCAGGTACAGTCCCCTTTAACTCAGCCAAATCGATAAGCGAAAGAGTTCCCTGACTGCGGGGTGTTCTTCTTTCAACTTCCCTTACATAATCGTCTATCAGTTTTTTACCGAGTTCGGTTGTAGGTATGGATGTATTTTGAGAAAGAGCGGTTATCCATCCGGTATAATACCAACCTATACCCGGCTCAACCTCCTCCGATGCAATCATATAATCGGCATACGGCTCCAATACCAGAGCTGTTTCAAGGGTAGCCATAAGGCAGGCATCAAACCCGATCAGGTCAAAGCTGCAATTACCGTTTTTTAAAGCAATGCCGATCTCATCAAGGGTCATACTGTCCCCGGGAAAATGCTGATCATAGCCAAAACCGCTTATAGATCCTCCGCCATGATCCCACATTATGAGAAAATACCGGTCCGCCGGAAAGTTGTTCTTACAGTATTTAATAAAATCCGACAAGGTTTCCGGATCTACCATAGGCTTTTTTCCCAGATTTCCTTCAAGCAACTCAAGGCCTTTCTTTGTCACTTTATAGCGCTGATTTGAGTTGCTTTTTACAATACTGTTTTGCCACTTGGTTGTTCCACCGGTCTCAACTATTATATTTACTTTATCCGATATTTGAGCATCAATCATTTCATTGAGATCGGAACTGGCCAAACCGCTTCTGGACTCAAGGTCGGTTCCACACATATATATCATTACAGTTGCAGTATCTTTGCCGTTACCCTTTAAAACAGTACGTTTTTCACGAGCCAGTTCGGAAACTTCTGTATTGACAGGGTATGCACCGTTATCGACGAATGTGGTGCCGTAATTGGAACTTCCCGTTTGAAAGCTGTTTCCGCCGGTTTGGTTACCCGAGTCTCCGCCAAAAGTGGTGTACAAATAATAACCGCCAATTGCTATAATAAGTAATAACGTAATTAGATTAAAGCCTCCCCTGGAGGATTTCCCTCTTGTTCCCGACGAATTACCGCCATTTCCCCCGACTGCTCCGCCCGTTCTGCCTTTCAGTCCGCTTCCACGCCTTTGAACATTTCCAATCCCCGAACCAATACGTTTCTGTCTTCCTGTGGGTCTGTTATTTTTATCCATTAATTTAACACCTCACAAAAACGACACAAAAGAGCCATCCCCTTTGTGTCTGTATTATTTACTATTTTAATAAATCTTTTAATTATCAGATGAAAATCCATATTTTATTGTCCGACTATGAATTCAGCAATATATTACAATATATTATAAATCAACGAATATAGTAAATCAATAAAATACCGATCAATTTAACAAACGCACACGGATAATCAAGAAAATGAAAGATAAATAAGAAAAGACAGGATACTTGGAATTGTCCAAAACCAGTTAAACTATTTTCCATGCTCTAACAAGAATATTATTTCCATTGTCTATTTTACCTACATTAACATCAGCCTTAAAGAAAGTATCTTTGGGGGGAAGCTTAGAAGGTTTTTCTTCAATATAATTAATAAGTGAAAGCGCGATTGCATCTTTTCTATTTCCTTGTACTGAAAAGGTTTCTTTGAAAATGTTTTTACGAGCTACTAATTCTTTACCGATTACTCTTTGGAAGAACATATCTACTTTTTTATTTGCGTTTAGATATTCTAGTATAGCATTGTCTATAAATCTCTCACAATTAGATAAATGTGCTATAATGGTTTCCAGCTTATTATTTACTTCAATAAATTCATTATATAATTCGCTCGATTTCCAGAACTCAGTCTCTAAACTTTGTTCAATACGTTTAAATTCCGCTTTATTTCTTATAACCTTTTCCTTTAATTTGCATATGACATTAAAAATTACCTCTCTCATACCATCCGGATCTACCATGATAGCCATAGATGCCACCGCCTCACTTACAAATTCACATAAGCTTCCCAAATAAGATTCAAAACTAAAAATCTTAATTATTATTCGAATTAATTGATTGCTGCTTTAGACTCTCATAATATCTCTGAATCCTTTCATTATCTTCCCTATTTATAGAATCAGCAGTAGAAGACACTCTATCCGCTAAAGCCGATATATCTCTTGCGGTTGTTTGAATATCTTCCTTAATAAATGAACACTGCTCTAAAAAATTCTTTGCCGCGTCTCCACTCCAAACTTTTGAAGTCTGAGAAATAACACCATCCAATTCTTTTGCAATATCTGATGTATCCTTTGATAAATTTCTTATTTTTTCAACTTGCTTCTTTGCATAATCATAATTAATGCGCCTTGTCGGTAAACCCATTCTCTTACCTCCTGTTCACTTCATAGTATAACCACTATGTACTAATTATATATAGTTTTAAAGACCCGTTCAATGCTTTCTGACGAAATGCACGTTTGACGAGATAAAAAGCACGAATTTACCATGTTTTTACATATATCTTTACATTTATCCTATATCATCATCAATTGAGAGCCATCTGTAACTCCTGCCTTCTCCACAGTTATATCCTCAGATAGTATTTCTTTTTTGTCCATTAAACAAAGCATCAAGTTATTTTTATCATAATCGATTCCCTCAATCTCACTAACTGCCTGTGCCATAAGATCAGCAACAATTCCAATCTTCATAACTGCAGGTATAATAAATTCATATTTTTTACCGGTAGCCGGGACAACCAACTCAACATAAATTTTATCCATATTGCTCATTCCCTTCCACACTTTATACGTAAATATGTCTCAAGCTTAAAACCATATTTTCTACTTCCTTTTCTATAGATTGGGCTGTTGTTGTAGAAATAACTACTTTGCTTTCACTCATATCATTGGTTTTTATAACATTAATTTTCCATAAATATTTTTCTCCTCCAAAGATAGAGAAGTTAAAAATATCGCTAATATTGTCATAGTTGTCGAGTATCATTAAAATAGTCTTTTGTACTTTTTTACATTTCAGCGCATTAAATAAATCTTCCTTAAACTCTTCAGGGCATCCGAAATCTGACAGCATTTTTAATGCATCACTTTTTTCATTGTTAACAAATACATTGTTGAACCTCTCAAAATCCCCTTGAGATATTTCAAATTTGATATCTGCATCTTCATACTTTTTTTCAAGAATAAAACATTCTTTTAAATTGTATGCGGCTTTTTCAATCGAAACTAAAGGTGTCAAAATCCATACATCCTTGTTTAACCTGTCTTGATCCAATTCAACTGCAGTTTTCTCATTTATATACAGATTTCTTTGATGTAATATACCGTCATCCTCAGAGCCGACATACTTTATATATGCTCTTGGTTTACAGCATGCTTTTAAAAATACATACAAATCATCATCTATGGTTATTGACTCGTCATCATTTACATTGATATACTTCTTATTTTGAAGCTGTCCTCTAGCTTTATTCCACTCTTCAATTATTTCTTTTTCCTTCATTTCAGCTATATTGTCCTGAATTCCATATATCTCATCACATCCGACCAATGCTGCGAGAAATAATAATTCTCTTTGCTTAAATACAAATCCTGCTTCTCCGATTATCGGCATAATTAATTCATCTCCCTCTATAATCTCTAATTTTCTTTCATTATCTCGCATTATCTTAGATTTTCAATTTCTTCAAAACAAGCTACATGAGCAGGTTTTACATAAATACATAAATATGGATTGCGATGTGTA
>Ga0134103_1000147_pt1 | contig 91267 bp, 77 predicted proteins | sample 14_taG_2_FD_94445 | JGI IMG/M metagenome (GOLD analysis project Ga0134103, IMG submission 94445) | Switchgrass degrading microbial communities from high solid loading bioreactors in New Hampshire, USA - 14_58_20_212_A1 metaG | ecosystem: Engineered > Bioreactor > Semi-continuous > Anaerobic >...
GACCTCCTCTACTTTTGTTTGGCTAACATAGTAGAAAACCATATCGTGGCTTTATTTTCAAGGGACAATATTTTCCAGTAATTTTAAGTCATCAATTTTACACTACTACTTAAGACTATAACTATTAGATGAAGTAGAACATCCAGTAAAATAAGGATTGAAACTAAAGTTCTCGTGTTCGGTTGGATCACTGTTTTCATTTGTTGAAGTAGAACATCCAGTAAAATAAGGATTGAAACGATACTTTAGAAGAGTTGGCAAGAGCTTTGGATAATGAGTTGAAGTAGAACATCCAGTAAAATAAGGATTGAAACAGAACCTTCGAAGGGAAAGAAGCATCTGAACTTATTCGTTGAAGTAGAACATCCAGTAAAATAAGGATTGAAACTACAATGAAGCTTATGATTATTATCACGGATTGAAAAGTTGAAGTAGAACATCCAGTAAAATAAGGATTGAAACCTTCTTTCGTAAATATCTATAGTAATATATTTCTTGCTGTTGAAGTAGAACATCCAGTAAAATAAGGATTGAAACACGATCAGGGTAATATGGTATAATAGAGCAAAAATAGTTGAAGTAGAACATCCAGTAAAATAAGGATTGAAACGTAGCTCAAGCTGTACCACACAGGGAAGACGTATTGTTGAAGTAGAACATCCAGTAAAATAAGGATTGAAACCTAATTCTTCCCATATCCTCACCCCTGGCTACTATTGTTGAAGTAGAACATCCAGTAAAATAAGGATTGAAACTTATCACAAATGAAAGGACTGTCACAGACTCAGACAGTTGAAGTAGAACATCCAGTAAAATAAGGATTGAAACCTTACTATCTCAAATGTACCATTCTTGTAAATTATTTCGTTGAAGTAGAACATCCAGTAAAATAAGGATTGAAACCTAATTCTTCCCATATCCTCACCCCTGGCTACTATTGTTGAAGTAGAACATCCAGTAAAATAAGGATTGAAACCGTCTACTCCAGCTAACATTTTTTTGAGCTCTCTGAGGTTGAAGTAGAAAATCCAGTAAAATAAGGATTGAAACAAGAAAACGCTAACGTCAAAAAAGAAGTAGCTTACATATGTTGAAGTAGAACATCCAGTAAAATAAGGATTGAAACCTATGGGACTACAATTATATATTATGGAAGTTTGTGAGGTTGAAGTAGAACATCCAGTAAAATAAGGATTGAAACATATCCTGGACATCTTTTTTGCCCGCGTATAGAGTCAGGTTGAAGTAGAACATCCAGTAAAATAAGGATTGAAACTAGCTATAGCACAAACGAACCAAATAGTAGGTGTTTGTTGAAGTAGAACATCCAGTAAAATAAGGATTGAAACTAAAATATGGAAAAGTTTTAGGCAGCGTAAATGTAAAGTTGAAGTAGAACATCCAGTAAAATAAGGATTGAAACACTTAGTAAGCTTGTTTTTGGTAGTCTACGTTTTTTGTTGAAGTAGAACATCCAGTAAAATAAGGATTGAAACATATATGCTCAGACTCGACACTTATAATATATGTTCCAGTTGAAGTAGAACATCCAGTAAAATAAGGATTGAAACCCATCAAATTCACCTATACCATAATATACAAATCCAGTTGAAGTAGAACATCCAGTAAAATAAGGATTGAAACACGCCAGTTCCATAGAGAATAGCTTTGTCAATTGCTGTTGAAGTAGAACATCCAGTAAAATAAGGATTGAAACTTATATAAGCAATAAATAATAAACCAGGAATGCAACAGTTGAAGTAGAACATCCAGTAAAATAAGGATTGAAACTGAAGGGGAATGTGATTATAAGATAACAGACATACAGTTGAAGTAGAACATCCAGTAAAATAAGGATTGAAACATATTACAGTAACAACTAAAGCAGGACATAAAAGTAAAGTTGAAGTAGAACATCCAGTAAAATAAGGATTGAAACGATTTATTGTCGCTCATGATACAGGCAATTTAAATTCAAGTTGAAGTAGAACATCCAGTAAAATAAGGATTGAAACATTTCTCCCGATTTTAAAGCACCTAATAGGCTATCTATGTTGAAGTAGAACATCCAGTAAAATAAGGATTGAAACTTCCGCTTGATTCAGTACATGGATCAATATGGGAGGACGGGTTGAAGTAGAACATCCAGTAAAATAAGGATTGAAACAAGTATAAAAACATAAAAAAAGAGGCTTTATGCCTCGTTGAAGTAGAACATCCAGTAAAATAAGGATTGAAACTTGCTTTTACCCATTCAGTACATAATTTGACACACATCGTTGAAGTAGAACATCCAGTAAAATAAGGATTGAAACAAAAAGCTAACATACCCAAAACCTCCTTATATTAATAATGTTGAAGTAGAACATCCAGTAAAATAAGGATTGAAACTAACAACATTGTACCCGTTTTTAGTCTCTCAATTAGTTGAAGTAGAACATCCAGTAAAATAAGGATTGAAACTCATCAGCGATTGCCATAGCCCCTTCCAAACCCTCTGTTGAAGTAGAACATCCAGTAAAATAAGGATTGAAACCCAATCCATTCCTTCCGCATCTTGTACTGCTGATACCGTTGAAGTAGAACATCCAGTAAAATAAGGATTGAAACAGTACCAAGATGGTGGTTATCGTTTAGGTAACGGAGTTGAAGTAGAACATCCAGTAAAATAAGGATTGAAACGTACTAATTCGGGTACTTTAACCCCGGCTAAGTAAAGTTGAAGTAGAACATCCAGTAAAATAAGGATTGAAACATGTCTGATATAATTTCTGTTATGTCGAATTCTGAAGTTGAAGTAGAACATCCAGTAAAATAAGGATTGAAACAGGGGTTGTGTTCTATGGAAATAAAAAAGAAGATTGTGTTGAAGTAGAACATCCAGTAAAATAAGGATTGAAACATGTATCGTATATACGAGGCCATCCGTAACTATGCCTGGTTGAAGTAGAACATCCAGTAAAATAAGGATTGAAACCTGGATGTTCTATTTCAACGGCATCAGTGTGCCCTAGTTGAAGTAGAACATCCAGTAAAATAAGGATTGAAACTTAGAAGGATTTAAGTTAATTAAATTAAACAGTCAAGGTTGAAGTAGAACATCCAGTAAAATAAGGATTGAAACTGACAGCGTCAAGTTACGGTACTGAAATTATATACCCCAGAGTTGAAGTAGAACATCCAGTAAAATAAGGATTGAAACTTACGTTCTGCCTCTTCTTGATTATCTGCAAATGTAGTTGAAGTAGAACATCCAGTAAAATAAGGATTGAAACAACCAGTATTCCCTACATAATATTAATTATGTAGGGGTTGAAGTAGAACATCCAGTAAAATAAGGATTGAAACAAATTATATCCAGCCATTTCTAATCCTCCAATTCTAGTTGTTGAAGTAGAACATCCAGTAAAATAAGGATTGAAACTTAGTGAGTGCAATTCTCACTTCCTATATACGTCGTGGGTGTTGAAGTAGAACATCCAGTAAAATAAGGATTGAAACATTTCGTTATACTAATGCAGGCAATAATTCGTTTTCGCGTTGAAGTAGAACATCCAGTAAAATAAGGATTGAAACCCCATCCTTCAGCTATTGCCTGACGTATGAGCGATTCTGCGTTGAAGTAGAACATCCAGTAAAATAAGGATTGAAACGACACGATTACTCAAGAATTAATAAACACTTGGAAGTTGAAGTAGAACATCCAGTAAAATAAGGATTGAAACGCGGAGACAAAGAAGTGATTGAATGGGATGGGATAGTTGAAGTAGAACATCCAGTAAAATAAGGATTGAAACTCCGTTATTGTGTTCGTATAGAATACTGTCTACCTGGTTGAAGTAGAACATCCAGTAAAATAAGGATTGAAACATATCTTTTGAGGTTAGCTTTGTGTGTCCATTAATCAGTTGAAGTAGAACATCCAGTAAAATAAGGATTGAAACCTTCATAAAACCATCCTCCTTATTCATACAATATTTGTTGAAGTAGAACATCCAGTAAAATAAGGATTGAAACTGTTCTCTGCCATCTATAACCCAAGTTTTCTTTTTGGTTGAAGTAGAACATCCAGTAAAATAAGGATTGAAACTTAGATGAATGTAAGTAGATGCCATTGCTGCTGTTGTTGTTGAAGTAGAACATCCAGTAAAATAAGGATTGAAACTGGGGATGTTTGGGCCACTTACAGATGAAAATGGTAAACGTTGAAGTAGAACATCCAGTAAAATAAGGATTGAAACAAATAGAATAGAATAAATGTTTTGGTACTAACTCAAGTTGAAGTAGAACATCCAGTAAAATAAGGATTGAAACTTGGAGAGAGAATACAAGGTTTGCCTTTGTCGATAAAATGGTTGAAGTAGAACATCCAGTAAAATAAGGATTGAAACATTCCCTCCTTACTTTCCTAATGCTCGGCAACCGATGTTGAAGTAGAACATCCAGTAAAATAAGGATTGAAACATACGGATAAGCTTTCTTCAATTGCTCATGCTAAACCGTTGAAGTAGAACATCCAGTAAAATAAGGATTGAAACTTCCCTTCAAATGCTTGTAAATCTACTTGTGAATTAGTTGAAGTAGAACATCCAGTAAAATAAGGATTGAAACCTGTTATATTGATCATTCAACACAACAGTTTCAACTGTTGAAGTAGAACTTCCAGTAAAATAAGGATTGAAACATACAAAAGAATATGAAGCCTACAGGCTACTCCACACAGGTTGAAGTAGAACTTCCAGTAAAATAAGGATTGAAACAAATATAACAGATTTGAAGTTAACAAGGTGCTAGTTGTTGAAGTAGAACTTCCAGTAAAATAAGGATTGAAACTATTGATTTAGAAGCTCAATATAAAGCAACTATTAAGTTGAAGTAGAACTTCCAGTAAAATAAGGATTGAAACAAATACTCCTTATGTCAAAAGCCAATATTATCCTAGAGTTGAAGTAGAACTTCCAGCAAAATAAGGATTGAAACACACCTGACACACGCGGCGCTTAGGTCGTAGTACACATCGTTGAAGTAGTATATCCAGTAAAAACAGGGACTTAATACTTTTCTGGTACTCAATAATCTTTTATCTTTACAAAACTTACGTAAAAAAATAAAAAATTCGAAGCAATTTAAAGATAAACTTGCTATTATATAAATGAACAAGTAATTAAAGGATTGAAAGAAATCATTATATATTTTATTCTTTACAGAAATAACACATATTTTGAAGAAAAATGTAATTTGTACTTGACAAAACTTATCAAAAGATGTAATATGATTATATGAAATGCAAAATATTACTGCTCTGAGAGAAGGTGTCTTGTTGCTTACGGGTATATTGCAGATAGGAGAGTATGTACTCAATAGCAAAAGCGTCGAAGCAGATGATTATATTCAAGTCATTGAGAATCCTAATGAAAAAGGAAACTACAGGCACGTCTTAAAAATTGGGTTTAACTTGAATGAACGGAATGTTAGTTATAGAGGTATCGAGTATGAAGAGTTCTCGGATAAAAAGATAGTTAAATACGCATACAAAAAGGGAAGCGCCAGAGGTGGAGATATAACACCTACTTCAAAATATACAGACCCGTCGAAGACGTTAAACAAAATCATGATTTCTCTCAATGATATTCTGAAAAATTCAAATCCGTCCTATGAAGAGTTTACAATATTTAAAAATATCTATGAGTACATATCTTCAAATCAAGAAAAAATCGAAAATGAGATCTCAGAAAAAATAAAATCAATTACGTTGGAAAAAGGTGAATCCTTCATTATAACATTATCATTGTTTGAAAACGAAAATGAAAGGTATATGGGGGATTTTAACATAATAAAAGATCGACTCGGTAAAATTTCGAATGAGCAGTATTTCAATAAATATGGAACTACATCAAAGGGAATAGGTATCTGCTATTACTGCAAACAAAAAACTGAAGTTTTTGGTTTTGTGAATACTTACAATTCATACACTGTTGACAAAATAGGCTTTGTAAGCGGAGGATTCAAACAGGAGAATGCATGGAAGAACTACCCTGTATGCGGCAGTTGTGCACAAAAATTGGAACAAGGCAAAAAGTATTTACGGGAAAACCTTTCATCCAGATTTTCCGGATTCAATTATTTCGTAATACCTAAAGCAGTAATAAGGGATAAAGAAGATGAAAAAGAATTTATTAAAACATTGGAAGAGTTTGAAAAGAACAAAAACTTTTCCACTGAAAAAGATACGAGGCAAAACCTGTTGGCAAGTGAGAGAGATTTTCTTGATATAATGAAGGACAGTAAAAATTTTCTCAACTATAACATGTTGATATATAAAGAAGAACAGTCAGGAAGTGTTTTCAGAATTTTGCTGTATATTGAAGATATTGTTCCAAGCAAGGTTAAGAATATATTGAAAATTAAAGATAAAATCGATGATATTGATTTGTTCAGAAACCTGCCTGGAAAAGACAATTCCACCTATGATTTAAAATTCGGATTTGACAAAATAAGAACCTTTTTCCCAAACAACAAGACAGAAGGAAACTTTGACAAAAGCTTTTTGGAAATTCTGAATAACGTTTTCACATACAAAAAAATAAGTTATAAATTTCTTTTAAACAGAATGATTTCAAAAATACGGTCAGCATTTGTGAATGAGGAATATATCGATGCTCTTGTGCTTCAGGCACTAATGAGTATTTTATTTATCGAAAAACTCAATCTGTTCAGTGACAAAGAGAAAGGGGTGCAAAAGATAATGATTGAGAAAACGGAAAAAAATAAAAAGTATTTGGACTTCTTTGAAAATGAAAGTTATAAAGATGCTTTTGATTCAGATTATAAAAAAGCTGTATTTCTTACAGGTGTGCTTACAGAAAAGTTATTGAACATACAGTACGATGAGAGAAAAAGCAAACCGTTTTACAGCAGGCTGAATGGTTTGAAACTGGACAGAAAATTGGTAAAAAGGATATTTTCCGAAGCTGTCAATAAATTGAATGAATACAACAAGAACTATTATAAAGAACTGGAATACCTTATAGGAATGTATATGTTGGGAGAAGAAGCCGATAAGAACATTTCCAATGATGATATAAGCTTCTACTTTGTCCTGGGTATGACTCTTGCAAAGCATTTTAAAGAAGAAAAAAAGGATGGGGAGGATGTTGAACCATGATTAAAAACAGGCAGGAAATATTGTTTTTATACGATGTAACCGATGCTAACCCCAATGGCGATCCGTTGGATGAAAATAAACCCCGCATTGACGAGGAGACAGGTGTCAACATTGTAACCGATGTAAGGTTAAAAAGAACAATAAGGGATTATTTATTCAGTTATAAAGGTTATGACGGTTCGAACGGAAAAGATATTTTTGTAAGGGAATTGGAATCGGAAAAGGGTGGTATAAAGGACGGAAAAGCCAGAGCAAAGGATTTTAATGAAGATTTAAATGAGATTATTGAAAAAGCAATTGATATAAGGCTTTTTGGAGGAGTTATCCCTCTTGATAAGGCATCAATAACATTCACCGGTCCGGTACAGTTTGGCATGGGCAGGTCGTTAAATAAAGTCTCATTAAAGCATATAAAAGGTACGGGTGCTTTTGCATCTGGTGAAGGAAAAGCACAGAAAACTTTCAGGGAAGAGTACATTTTACCCTATTCCCTCATAGGATTCCACGGAATTGTAAATGAAAATGCAGCAAAAGAGACAAGACTCAGTGATGAAGATGTGGAACTTTTGGACGAAGCCATGTGGAACGGTACCAAAAATCTCATTACCCGTTCAAAGATGGGGCATATGCCGAGACTTATGCTCAGAGTGGTGTATAAAGCCGGGCAGAATTTCTTTATAGGAGATTTGCAAAACAAGATTGAGCTTGTATCTGACTTGCCCGATGAAAAAATCAGATCAGTCAAGGACTTTGCGATAAAAATAGACGAACTGGTAAATGAGCTTGTGTTGTACAAGGACAGAGTTGAAAAAGTGGTTTACATTGCGGATAAAAACCTGAAACTGGTTTTGAACGGCCAGGGAATTAATCTGAAAGATATTAAGGAAATAAAGTTTGAAGAAAAATCATATTAGAGAGAGGGAGAGAAATGGCTCAAAAATTTTTGGTTTTTGATGTAAGTGCTCCCTATGGACACTTCAAAAAACCTTATACAACCACATCTCCCCTTACATATTCAATTCCAACCAGGACTGCCGTTGCAGGTATGATTGCTGCTATATTGGGTTTTGGAAAAGAAGATTATCAAAAGCTTTTTACCAAAGACCTTGCCCAAATAGGAATAGGCATAAGGAAGCCCATTAAAAAGGTGAGAATCAGTGAGAATCTTATAAATACAAAAAAGTCAATGAACAGAATACATGAACGTACCCAAATAAAGATTGAGTATTTGAAAGATGTTTGCTACAGGATTTATTTCACACACAAAGATGAAAAAATATACGGGAAATTAAAAGAATTCCTTACAAGACACTGTAGCGTATACACAATCAGTATGGGTCTTAGCGAAAACCTGGCCAATTACACATTTGTAGGAGAATTTGAAGGGCAAGAGATTTCCGGGAACAAAGGATTTGTGGAATTTTCAAGTGTTTTGCCCGTGGACAGGATTGCAAAAGGCGATGTGGAATATGAGGATGACAGGGAATATTTTACTGAAAACATACCCGTTGAGATGGATGAAGAGCGGAATGTAAAAGAATACAGAGAGATATTGTTCGAGAGGAACAGCAGAAAAATCAAAGCAAAACTTGAAAACTTTACTAAGATTATGGAAATAGACGAAAATATCATGATATTATAAGGGAGAGGAAATCGTGCTGCTTTCGCATCCGGATAAACTTCTCAAAGAACATTTAAAAAATGTTTCATTGATAGGAGACAGCATATTATTACAAAAAAGAATTAATTTTAAGAGTTTTTCCAATGATAAAATACGTCAGTTAAACCGGATAAATCTTTTAACCCATGATCTTGGCAAAGCCACTTCCTATTTTCAGGATTACATAAAAAATGTAAACGGCAAGCAGAATAATGATGAGAAGAAAAGTCACGGATTATTGTCAGGAGTTTTGTCCTTTAAAATTGCAAGCACAGTTTTAAAGGATGAAGCTCTTGCTTTTTTTTCATATATGGTGGTTTCTAAACACCATGGAGAACTGGACGATTTTTCAAATTTTATATCCGCATTGCATGGAGATGAAAACAATAGAAATCTTTTAAAGCTTCAATTTGAAAGCATTGATAAAACAGAACTGCAGAATGTAATTGCGGAACTTGGAATTGATTTTTCTATATTGGACTATACAACTGATGAATTTTTGGCGGACATTGATTATTTGACAAGCAGAAAAGTCAGAAATAAAGTGAAGGAATTACTGGGTATTGAAACGTTTTTGCTGATTAATTTACTCTTTTCTCTGCTCATTTTTTCTGACAAGCTTGAAGCTATATATAACAGCGAAAAAATGAGTATTGAGGACTTTATTGAGAAAAGCACGCATAGACCCAACCTTTTGTCATCCTGCGTTGATAATTTCAAAAAGGGACTTGAAATAAAGAATATTCAAATGGCAAAGCGCAGAGACGAAATATATGAAGATGTTGTAGAGAGTGTTAGAAATATAAATCTTGAAGAAAAAATATTGTCCATTAATCTTCCCACTGGATCAGGAAAAACTCTTATCGCACTTAAGACTGCATTGATGCTGAAGGAACGCATAATAAAGGAAGAGGGATATAATCCCGGAATTATTTATGTGCTTCCTTTTACTTCAATAATAGAACAGAACTTTGATGTTTTTAAAGATGTTTTGGGCAGTGATGACTCAAAGGTAATGCTGAAGCATCATTACCTTTCGGAACGAAGTTATAAATGGGAAAAGGACGGTAAAAAAGAAGAATACAGCGATGCAATTTCAGAGCATCTTGTGGAATCATGGGATTCGGAGATTGTGGTAAGTACCTTTGTCCAGCTTTTGCACTCCATATTTACAAACAGGAACAGAAAGCTGAAGAAATTTCACAGCATGGTAAATTCCATTATTATACTTGATGAAGTGCAGAGTATACCGCATAAGTACTGGAAGTTGGTTAATGAGACCTTTAAAGCAATGGCATTATTTCTAAACTGCCGTTTTATATTGATGACGGCCACCATGCCGCTGATTTTTTCTGAAAGCGACGGTGAAATATACGAACTTGCAACATGTAAGAAAAGATATTTCAGTGAATTCAACCGCATAAACATTGATGCAAGCAGGCTTGAAAACGGGATGACCCTGGAGGAATTCAAAGCATTTATATACGATGAGATTAACCGATATGAAGAAGATGACTTTTTAATCGTATTGAACACAATTATGACTTCCATTGATGTATTTTCATATATTAAAGATGAGTTTGAGGATATAGCGGAAGTTTACTATTTATCCACTAATATTATTCCTAAAGAGAGGCTTGGCAGGATAGAGAAAATAAAGGACAGCAAAAACCGAAAGATAATTGTTTCAACGCAGATGATTGAAGCCGGAGTGGATATTGACATTGACAGGGTATACAGGGATTTCGGACCGATGGACAGCATCAATCAGACGGCAGGCCGGTGTAACCGTGAATGGTGCGGCAAAAAAGGTATTGTAACCCTCGTTAATCTGGTCAATGAGAATCATCACGATAAAGCTTATTCAAGTTATATCTATGACACTATATTGATGGAAGAGACCAAATCGGCATTGAAAGATAAGGATATGATAGAGGAAAAAGATATTTTTCAGTTGGCAGAAAGGTATTACAACGGTTTGAAATCCCATGGGAACGACGAAAGTGATTGGCTTTTGAACTGTATCGGAGAACTTCGGTACAGAGAGGCTTTTGAACACAGAGAAGATAAGAATTCGAAGGCATTTGAACTGATTAAACAGGAGTTTAAAACAGTGGATGTATTTATTGAGGCGGATGACGAGGCATCGGAAGTATGGGAAAAATACCAAAGTATAAAGCTTATTGCCGATCGTTTCGAAAGAAAGAGGCAGTTTAATAAGCTGAAAAAAGATTTTTACCAATTTGTGCTCAGTTTGCCGGAACAGGCGGTAAAAAAGCACGTTGAAATAGATGAAAAGGAGATTACCTTTATAAGCAGGGAAATGTTATGCAGTACCTATGATAAGGATACAGGCTTTATTAGAAAAATAGACAGGGATTATTTCATTTAAAATGGGGGAATTACATTGGAAATTAAAATGCTTACTGTAAAACTGGAAGGTAACAAAGTTGCAAGCAGGGATGTGCCTAAAATACGAGGGTATCTCGCAGGAAGATTTCCTGAGTATGTCGAGTTGCACAATCATTTGGGAGACGGCAAGTTTAAGTATGGCTATCCTGTAATTCAATACAAATCTATTAGCGGAGTTCCAAACATTATCGCCATTAATGACGCTTCTAAAATATTGATAGATATTTTCTATGATGTGAAGGAAATTGATATGAAAGATAAAATTATGAGTATCCTTGAGAAGGGCTATATACTCAAAACAATGAAATTTGGTCCTTCAGAGGGATTGATTGAATATGAATTTTTGACTCCGTGGATGGCGCTTAATCAGGATAATTTTGAGGAATATGTAAAAGCATCCTTGGAAGAGAGAGTAGGAATATTGAAGAAAGTGCTTGTTGGTAATATTCTGTCCATGGCAAAAGGATTGAATTGCTGGGTGGACAAGCCCATAGAGGCAATGATTAAACTCCGCCCTGTGGAAGTAAATTTCAAGAACAAGAAGATGGTCGGATTTAAAGGAAGGTTTTTGACCAATTTTGTGATACCGGATTATCTGGGGTTGGGTAAGTCGGTGGCGAGAGGATTTGGTACTGTGGTCAAGGTAAAGGACGGAGGTTTTGTGTAGAAAACTGATAAATAATAAACAAGCAATTAAATAAGGAGGGGGAATAATGGGATTTTTAACGATTTTGGAAGTATCAAAAAAGCAAAGTTATATTTTTAAATCTAACAGGTTAAGAGAAAATATCGGAGCATCAGAGATAATTGAATTTGTGACTAAAGAACTTCCACAGGAACTCTGTGATGATTATAACGGCAATCATATCAGTTCTGGAGGAGGTAGCAGTATTTATTATTTTGAAAACAATGATGATTGTATTAACTTTTCAAAAGCCTATTCCAGACGAATTATAAAAGAATATCCTTCGTTAGAATTTTTTATTGCAAGTTTGGAATATGATCCTGAAAAAGATATCATTATCGATAAAACCAGAGAATTGTTTGAGAGATTGGAAAGAAAAAAGGCAAAAAGAGATACGTATTCTTGTATTATTGACTTTGGAGTATCGAAAAAATGCAGTTCTACAAGACTACCTGCCATTTATAAAGAAGAATTAAGCGGAAACTACTATTCCAGTGAGGCAAAATCAAAAATTGATATGTTTAACCAAAGGGGAAAAAGTAACAGTCAATTTGCTTTAGATATTAAGGATTTGGGTGTAAGTAAAAATGAAAAAAGCTATATAGCCATTACACATATTGACGGAAACAGGATGGGAAAGCGGATAAGCAACTTGAGAGAAAGTTTTAGAAGCAAGTATAATTCTGAAAATATAAAGGAAATAAATGAACAATACATAAATGCATTGAATCAGTTTTCAACAGATATTGACAAGGCTTTCAAAACAGCTTTTAACAAAATGGTTGAGACAGTAGAAAAAAATCGTAAAAACTTGGAAAAAGAAAGAATGGAACTTAAAAGTTCGGTTATACCGATTCGAAAAGTTGTGCTGGCAGGCGACGATGTTTGTTATATCACTGATGCGAGGATTGCTTTGGAATGTGCTTATATTTTCTTGCAAGAGTTGGAAAAGTATAAAGTTATGGGAGAAAAGATAACGGCCTGCGCCGGTATTGCAATTGTGAAAGAAAAATATCCGTTTTTTAAAACATACGAATTATCCGAAGAACTTTGTAAAAATGCAAAATCAAGTATTGAAGAAGGCAAAATTGAATCGAGGATCGACTGGCATATAGTTCAAGGAGAATACAATAACAATTTGGGTGAGATTAGAAACACAGTTTATAAGACACTTGACGGTAAAGACCTTTCCATGAGACCGTTGGTGGTTTCAAAAGAATCAGATTCACCAAATCATTATTCTCTTTTTAGGAAGGATATAGAGGTAATAAGATCGAGAAAATTACCCAGGGGAAAAATAAAAGGAATGTTAAAAGAAATGAAAAAAGGAGAGGCTTATTTAGATACCTATATAGAAATTAATCAGATTTATAATGTACTTGGTGCACACCGGCTTAATGCAAAAAGCGGATTCCTAAACGGAAAATGTGTTTTGTTTGATGCAATAGAAGCATTGGATTATTTTATACCGTTTTGTGATGAGGAGGTGTAAGTATGGAAGAATATACATTGAAAATTGAATTATTGACGGACGCTGTTTTTGGAAGCGGTAATTCAGTTCCAGGGTTTGTTGATGCTGATGTTTTGCATGATGAATATGGATTTTTATATATCAACGGAAAAACTTTAAAAGGAAAACTGGGAGAAATGGCATCGGTATTTGTAAATATATTAATGGAAATAGATGAATGCAGAGAAATTGCAGAGATATTACAAAAGAAAAAAGAAGAGCTTTTTGGTGTGGCTGAGAAATACAGTCATAGCAAACTAAAATTTTCCGACTGCGAATTTTCGAAAAATATCAAAGATTATTTCAAGTGTTATATGAAAGACTCAGATATCAAGCCGGAGGAAATTTTAGAAGCACTAACGCATATAGAAACTCAGACATCTATTAATTACGTTTCAGGTGTTGCAAAGAAAAATTCATTAAGAAATTATAGAGTGATAAACAGGGGAATTGTACTTTATTCGACTGTTTATTCACCTAAGAAACTGGATAATGAGGATAAAATTCTTTTGGCTTCGGCTTGTTCTATGCTCCGTCATTTGGGCTCCAATGAAACGAAGGGAAAAGGAGAAGTCAGGGTTTCACTTTGGCTGGAAGAAAAAGAAGTAACACATGAATATATAAGATTTTTAGAAAAGAAGGTGAAGCTAAATGCATAAATCTATTCAGTTTGACATTCAGGCACTGGAGCCTTTGAAACTTGGCAAATTTGAACGGGATTCAAATAATGAGTACAGTTATTCATATATTCCGGGTTCTGTAGTAAAAGGAGCTGTTGCTTGGGGCTTGGTTGAAGAAAAATGCTTTATTCCAAAAGAGATATTGAACGGCATTTCAATATTTTATAATGCTTATCCTTTGCTGGATGGGAATCCTGCAATACCAATGATGCAGGGGTATATGGGTGACAAACAGGAGATACGTTCAAATAAAGATAATGTCCATGTGGTACACTCATTTAACAGAAAAATAGAAAACAGCATTCCTTTAAACAATTATGAATTTGTGGTTAAAGATGCGAAAAATGAAAAGCTCCTGCTGGGATATAATCCGGGAAAGATCGAAAATCTTCATATCAATAAAAAAGATACGTTAAATGACAATAGTAAATTAAAAATGTTCAGATATGAGGCAATAAGAAAAGGTGAATGCTTTAGAGCCTATATTCGAGTTCCTGAGAAGTATTATGATGACATAGTAAAAATATTGAGTAAAGATTATATTTATTTCGGCGGTTCAAGGGGAAGTGGCTATGGAAAGTGCAGAGTAATTAGTATAAAAGAAGTTTCTACTGTTTGTTTATATGAATCGGATTTGGATATTAAAGAGGATTTATATATTTACTTTTTATCTGATGCAATACTTTATTACAACGGTAAAGTTAATACATACATACCGGAAAATGAATTAAAAGAAATGCTTGGAATTGAAGGTAAATGTGAATATATAGAGTCTTATTCAAGTCTTGGAGTTGCGGCATCTTACAATACTTTGTACAGAACAAATACAGTTTGCTACACCGCCGTATTGAAGGGGAGTGTAATAAAGTACAAAGTGGAAGGAAAGATTAACCCGGATAGAATAAAAAAATTGGCATCTGAAGGTGTTGGACTAAGAAGAGAGGACGGATATGGCCAAATTGCCGTATTGGGCAAAATTCAAGATGATATGGTCGTTTCAAGATATAGGGAAAAAGATATTGTTGAAAAATCAGATATTGAACTTACAGATGAGGACAAACATGTTGCAAATATGATTTTATGTAATATTTTTAAGAGCCGGTCAAGACTTCAAATTGAAAAAATGGTAATAGGACTGCTAAAAGATGTAAAGAGACCTCAAGAAAGTCTTCAAAGTCAAATAGGAAAGCTTCTGAATATTTTCCAAAATGGGTTCTACCAGACGGAACATGACTTTAGAAAATATTTGAATGAATATCTTGAACACATAAGAAAGAAAAAGGGAAAGGACGTATGGCATAAATTGTATGACTTTACTGTTGCAAACACTTTGGACAAGTCCAGTTCAGAAAGACTAAGTATTCAAAAAATGCTTGAAGATTTTGTACAGAATAAATCCAATTCTGTTTTCCGTGAAATTGAGAATATTGTGAGTAAAGGCATTACATTGGGCAGATGCCAATATCCTGTTGAAAGTCAAAAAGCTCAAGTTCTATATAATCTTAAAATGGGCTTCTTTATCAGTTTTTTTGAATACTGTCTGAGATTGAAAGAAAAAGAGGTGATATCATGATTTATAAAAACAGATTGTTTAAAACAATAAGATACAATGTTAAAGCAACAACGATTTCACCTTTGGCAATTAGAGATGACGAAGATAATCTGAAAATAGATCAACTGACAGGTAAAGTTTATATACCCGGTTCATCTGTTGCAGGTGCTTTTCGAAACTATTATGAAAATTACATTGATAAGAATTCCAATGAGAATTTTAATGAATTGTTCGGCGGCCAAAAAACAGGAATGAGTCAGATTGTTTTTTATGACGGTTATCTTGTTAATGATTATGTGAAAGCGATGATTTCGTCAAGACCGGGAATAAAGATGGATCCTAAAAGAATGACAGTTGAAGTTTCAGATGATGTTAAAAAATCCGGTAAGAAATTTAAAAGACGTTTTTTAAATGAAGGATTAACTTTTGAGTTTGTTTTTGAGCTGAACAATTATGAAGATGATGCTGGAAAATTTGAAGAAAAGCAAAGAAAATTCGAAGATTTGCTAAAAGCTTTCTCAATAGGGGATATTTCATTGGGAAGTAACAAAATGATAGGCTATGGGAGATTTAAAGTGGACTCAATTTCAAAAAGTGTATTTGACTTTACAAATATTAATGACTTGTTTAAGTATATGTTGAGAAAAAACAACAGCACTGAAATAACTCAAGATATATTAGGCAGGGAGCGAGAGACTTCAAAAGTTCGTTTTAAAATAAAAGGAAAAACTGTTACCCCTCTATTGGTGAAAGACGAAACAGTTCGTTTATCAAACCAGCCGGACGGCATTAACATAAAAGACAGCAGAGGCAACTATATTATTCCCGGAAGTTCAATTAAGGGTGTTATAAGGTCACGCGCGGAGAGACTGCATAAAACCTTTCCCTGCATTGGTGAGGAAATTTTAACAAATATATTTGGTATAGAATCAAAAAAGGATGATGATGGACATATTTCAAGACTAAGTTGCTTTGATGCGGTAGTTAAAAATCCCAACAAAGGTATATACAACAAGATAAAGATTGACTATTTTACAGGAGGAGTCATGCAAAGAGCATTGATGAATGATGAGGTTGTAATGGGAGATGTTGAGATAGAGTGTACCTTTAACACATCAGGGTTAAATGATTACAAAAAAGAGATAGGGCTTTTGCTTTTGGTGCTAAGGGATTTGTGCAAAGAAGATCTGAGTATCGGAAGCGGTTATGCTGTAGGGAGAGGATATATCAAGGCAGATGCTTTGGAATTGTATGATGGTGAAAAATTGGTTTTTGATTTTAAGTCACCGGATGGAGAGATATTGAAAATATTTGATTCCTACATATCGAGTTTGATGAACGTGGGGTGATGACAAATGAAAATTGAAAAAATTCAAAGCGGAGATATAGCTTCTTTGATAAAAGATTTTAACAATTACATTATATACTACTTTGATAATTTGAAATTTGGCAAGGGCCAAATAGAACTGGATACAGATAATGTTAATGAAGCTTTTTTCTTTGGAGAAGGTAAGTGTTTGCACATATACAGGGAAGACGGAGTAAAAGGGATGCTTTATATAGAAGAACCGGAGGATAAAGAGTTTATTTTGGAAGAACAGATTTTAGAAGATCGGATTTTAAAAGAACCTCTTAAAGTTTTGGCTGTAAAAAAATACATTGAATATGATGAGGATGGACAGGCTTATATATCAAGAACGTTGCCGGTAAAGTTCATATAAGGGAGGAATGAGTTATGGGCAATAATGAAAATGTTGTGTATAAATCGAAAGCGCCATATAACTTTATTGAATTGGAAGACTTCATTTTGGATAAATGTAGAGAAGAAGAACTATTAATGCATGAAAGGTATCATGATGGATTGAAGACAGGATGTATTCAGTATGAAATCAAGGTAATAACACCTCTTCATATTTCTGCAGGCAAAAAAGAATTTGGTAAAGAGAAAGAAGATAGTGAGGAAGATAATTCAAGAGAAGAAGAACTCTTTAAAAATCCTCTTGGGCAATATGTTATTCCGGGAAATACAATTCGCGGTCTCGCAAGGTACAATGCTTCCATATTTTCTTTTGCGTCAGTGATAAATGAGCCAAAAAGAAAGAAAGATATTGAGAACAAAAGATTTTTTTACAGAACTTTTGCATCCAAAGATGCAAATATTAGAAAGTGGTATTCTGATACTTTGGGAATGAAGCCGGGTCAAAGGGGAAGTTTCAGGTACACTGTTCTTCAAAAAGTTCAGGCCGGTTACATACGTAAAAGGGGAGAGGAATATGTTATTACTCCTGCAGTTAAGATAGGAAACAAAAATGTGGACGATGAAAGCAGAATGAAATCGTATATGCCAATACATGAGTGGGAACTAAGAAATTTAAACGTTCAAGGGGTATATTATTTATACAATGACAATCTCAAAAAAGAAGATTACAAAAGTGATTCGACTTTAAGAGAAAACCGTAACAGTCAGTACAGACCATACTTTATAGAAGTAAGATATAATGTTGCGGAGGGAAAACCTAAAATTGATATTAACGGAAAGTTCAAAGGTATGCTTGCCAATTCAAATTATATAAATAGCAAGAGGCACCACTATTTAATATTTGAGGAAGATAAAAACAGTGCTGAAATAGTTGTATCAAAAAAATTGGCAGAACTTTACACAGATGATTTGAAGTACACGCAAGAGCGCAATGCTGCAAGCAAAGAGATTTATAAAGAATATTATGAACTTCCCAAAGAAGGAGAAGTAAAACCGGTTTTCTTTGTAAAAGAAGGTGACAGGCTTATTTTTGGTTTTACTCCGTATCTGAGGATTCCAGCCGAAGGAGATATATATGACGGAATACCGGAGGCTCACAAAAATTATACCGGAACAGATTTCATTGATGCGATGTTTGGATGGAAAGATTTTAGAACGAAGCTTTCGTTTTTGGATGCTGTTTGTGAAAGTCCCAATCCTGAAATAACAAAAGAGTATGAAATGATGTTGGCGGAGCCAAAACCGTCATGGTATAAAGGTTATTTAAAACAAAGAAAAGACACTTTGGAATCGTATAGCACAGAAGGGTACGAAATAAGAGGACGGAAGTTTTACTGGATGAAAGAAAGTCTTGATATTCAAGGAATGGAAGAACAGGAAAAGAAAGAAAGACTTGTTACAAGGATGAAGTGCTATGCAGAAAATACTAAATTTATAGGAAAAGTTAAATTTGAAAATTTGACAGATGAGGAATTGGGACTTTTGATATACTCATTAAAACAAGGAGACACTGAAGGATACTTTAACCTGGGTAAAGGAAAGCCTTATGGATTCGGTAAATGCAGGATACGGATTTTGGGACTTTTTATAGAAGATATAAAAGAAAAGTACACTTCTTTTAATGCTAATTATCTCAAGGAAGAAAAGACAGACAAGTATGTGGAAACTTTCAAGAAATACATAATCGAACATTACAGAATAAAGGTGAGCAATGTAAAAGAAATTATAAGTTACAGGGAGTTTGAACTTAGTAAAAAGGTTTTGAAAAATTCAGAGACTAGATATATGAAGGTAGGAGAGTTCGCAAAGAGGGCTGAGTTGCCTACATTGGAAGATGCTGTCCGTGAAACGGGAAATGTAATATCTACAAAAATGAAAGGAATAACGCAGAAAAATGGTAATCATGAGGTAAAACGTGACAAGCGGAAGAACCATAATGAATCAAATAAACAGCATAATAAAAAAGGTTATTACAATAATACAAAATCATTAAATCTAAATACTGAAGCTTTTAATATACTTAAAAATTATAAATTTGAAAATGATGAATAAGTCAATTTTGGAAAGAGGAAAAAGTTTAGAGGTCAAGGGGGATAGAATAATGGCTAAAAAACTTTTTGCGTTTTTGGGAATTGGAGATTATAAAAGCGTAGAGTATTATTTTCAAAATAAAAACGAAGGATATAAAACAGAGTATATACAAGAAGCTATTACTAAATTATTGGATGAACAAGATTTAAATGTTACAGTATTTGTGACAGAAGAAGCACGAAAGAAGCATTGGGAACCTGAAAGTAATATTGGCCTTAAAAGTAAATTGGAAAAATTAAACATTAATTGCAAAGCAGTTGATATACCTGATGGGAAAGCAAATAATGATGTGTGGAAAATTTTTTTAAATGTATATAACGAGATTGATATAAATGATGAAATATATGTTGATGTGACTCACTCTCTTAGAAATATACCAATAATATTTATGTCTGTTTTAAATTATGCAAAGGTTGCAAAAAACTGTATTATTAAAGGAATATTTTATGGCGCGTATGAAGCTAAAGAAAATGATAGAGCACCTATATATGATTTGACATTGTTTGATCAGATTGGAGAATGGAGTTCGGGAGTTGAACAATTGCTTATGACGGGTGAATGTGAGATGTTCTGTTCCACTGTTGAAAAAACTTTAGGTCCTTTATTAAGGGAAGCAAAAGGAACAGATGAGTTAATTAAACTTGTAAAAAAATGTTCAAAACTTATAAAAGAATTTTATACAGATTTGAAACTTGTGAGAGGAAAATCAGTTTTAGAAGACGGTAGAAAGTTGTATCAAGTTTTGTGTGAAATTAAAGCGTTAAATACAGAAAAGCATATTACTATACAACCGTTTTTTCATATACTGGAACAAGTTGAGAATCAGGTAGCTTTCTTTCAAAATGAAAATCTGATAGAAAATATATTAGAATGTGTTAAACTATGTAAAAAATTTGGTCAATATCAACAAGCCTATACATTTTTAAGAGAAAATATAATCAATTATGTTTGTATAAATACAGGTCTTGATTGGGAAAAGGAAGATCCCGATAGATTAATTGCAGAAGAATTAATTGGTAAATTATACGCTAAAAACATAAAGAAACTTCAAATTGAGATCGTTGGAGATATAAAAACTATACTGGAAAACAGGGGAAATTTCATTTCTGATGATACAATTGAGTTGTTTGGAGAGTTAATTGAATTTAGAAATGATCTTGATCATGCGCAATTTAGAATGGTTAACCCTTCTAAAGATAAATTTGCATGCAAACTTGATTCGTTTATTGAGAGATTTGAAAAATATTACATATCTTAATAATTTGAGTTGAGTTCTTATTTGTTTATATAATATGGAAAGGAAGATTTTATGAATGATATTTATATAAAAATGAAAGAAAAGAGAGATATGTGGTATGCAATGGACAGAAGCAACAATGAACGAAGAATACTTGCAGAACAGTATTACAAAAAGGAATTAATGCCGCTTATTATTGAGTATTTCATTCAGGAAAATGCTAAAAAGGTTACTGGAAATTGCGATGCAATGGTGCTTACCCTTGGGACGTCATATGAACCGTTGGTATTATCCATTGCAGTATTAAAACCTGAAAAAGTATTGATTCTGTATACCGATAAGTCTCATCATCTTCTCGATGACGTAATAGAATTTACGAAGTTAAAACCAAGTCAATATATAGCAACTGATGTGGATGCGGAAAATCCGTTGCAGTTATATCAAAAAATAAAAGATATTTATGAAAAATGGGGAAGGCCAAAGAATATTTATGTTGATTTTACTGGTGGAACAAAATCTATGGCTGCCGGATGTGCAATGGCAGGTTCTGCTATAGGCGCAAAACTAATCTATGTTGGTGGAAATTTTCTTCCGGATCTCAGAAAACCTGAACCTGGAAGTGAAAAACTGTGTTATATTGACGATCCTTATTCTGTTTTTGGAGACCTGGAAGGAGAACAGGCTATATCGTTATTTAACAATATGGATTATGTCTCAGCATATAGAATATTTAAGGAACTTGAACAGAGAGTTCCAGGGACAAAAGCAAAGGAATATAGTGCATTAAAATACATATCAAAAGCTTATAATGCTTGGGACAGCCTTGATATAAGCAAAGCATCTGAAAATTTGTCTAGGTGTTGTGAAATAATTGAAACAGAAGGAAAATTGGAGAAGGGTTTTACTCTAAGTTCACAGATTGAAAAGTTAAAAAAACAGTTAGAAGTTATCAAAGTATTGGAAAAAATTCATTGTAGTGAAGAAGCAACTAAGGATAAAAGTATAATATTTAACAATATAGGTTATTTGATTGCAAATTTGTATCAAAACGCAATGAGAAGAGAAAAACAGGAAAAATATGAGATGGCCTCTCTGCTTTTATACCGCATTCTTGAAATTGTAGAACAGAAAAGATTGTGGAATTATGGTATTGATACATCGAATGCTGATTTTACTAAATTATGTGAAGATGAAAGTATTCTACTTGAAAATGCCAATAAAATCATAAGAAAGATAAAAGGGTTAAATGAGTGGAAACAATTGGATAGAAAAATAAGTCTTTTGGCAGGATATATAATACTTGCGGCAGTTGGAGATGAGATAATGAAAACAAAAAAGCCGGGAAAAGAAACTGATAGTATAAATAGATTAAGAAGTAAGGTTGATGTAAGAAATAATAGTATTTTTGCTCATGGTTACGAGTTTATAAGTAAAGAAAAGTATATGGAGTTTAAAAAAGTGGTTGAAGATTACATAGATTTACTATGTTCTATTGAATGTATAAATAAGGAGGAAATATTCTCAATTTGTAAGTTTATCAATCTCTAGAAAAATTTGAAATACAAAAGTATTGAATCTATATATTTATTATGATATGTTGGAATAGGAGATAAAATATTATGGAAAATTGTGGCTGAAAAATTATTGAAAAATTTTTATTAATATGGTTGTAGGTATTGAAATTACTGAGGTGTAAGCTTGTGTTGATAACTCAAAAATGTATAAAAATATGTAAGAATTTGCCGATTTATAATAGGAGAAGCTCAAAAAAGTTCCGTCAAAAAAATCTTGTAAGCGTTAATTTTTAAGCGATACAGCTTTACGGGCTGTTGAAGTAGATGTTCCATAAAAATAAGGATTGAAACTCAAAAAATCGAATTTTATGTTCTTCAGTGCAGAAACGTTGAAGTAGATGTTCCATAAAAATAAGGATTGAAACTTTTTGCTTGCTTTGCCAAAATATTCTGTTGTTGCAGTTGAAGTAGATGTTCCATAAAAATAAGGATTGAAACATGATAAGCTTATTCCCGAAAACCCAGTGCGAAAAAGTTGAAGTAGATGTTCCATAAAAATAAGGATTGAAACTAAGAGACGGCATAAAAGGACTTATTGAAAAGTTAGGTTGAAGTAGATGTTCCATAAAAATAAGGATTGAAACACATGCTTACAGTAATGGAAATTATGCTTGACCTACTAGTTGAAGTAGATGTTCCATAAAAATAAGGATTGAAACCGATCTTTATGTCCTTAATAAAACTGTCTTTGAGTGGTTGAAGTAGATGTTCCATAAAAATAAGGATTGAAACCGGCATCTATGATGCTAAAAATCCACCACAAAAAAAAGTTGAAGTAGATGTTCCATAAAAATAAGGATTGAAACCCTTATAAAACTAATCCTGTAAAAATAGTAAAATCAGGTTGAAGTAGATGTTCCATAAAAATAAGGATTGAAACTATTAGAAGATAACTACACAATGCCTGACGGATGGGAGTTGAAGTAGATGTTCCATAAAAATAAGGATTGAAACCAATTTGATAAAACATGTTACGGAAAAGTTGTGGCAATGTTGAAGTAGATGTTCCATAAAAATAAGGATTGAAACCTTCTCTCATAATATCAAACCTCCTTATCTTTCCATTGTTGAAGTAGATGTTCCATAAAAATAAGGATTGAAACGGATTCGTTCTTTATTTTCAGTGAAAGCTATAAGTAGTTGAAGTAGATGTTCCATAAAAATAAGGATTGAAACATTTTCATACCATCATCCTTTCTTGACACCTCACTGGTTGAAGTAGATGTTCCATAAAAATAAGGATTGAAACAGTGATTCTGTAAAAGAATTATATGAAGATAGAGAAGTTGAAGTAGATGTTCCATAAAAATAAGGATTGAAACTTAACTTCTCGGCCGCTTCAAATGTAACCGCGCGATCGGTTGAAGTAGATGTTCCATAAAAATAAGGATTGAAACTAAATTACTTCAACAAACATTCTATCAATCCTTTCCGTTGAAGTAGATGTTCCATAAAAATAAGGATTGAAACACCTAAAAATCGACGAATTTTTAAAATTTTTTGTAAGTTGAAGTAGATGTTCCATAAAAATAAGGATTGAAACCATATTCAATTATGTACTTATGAAGCATCTCTGTTGGTTGAAGTAGATGTTCCATAAAAATAAGGATTGAAACGCATCATAGGGGCCACAAACCCCCCCCAGTGCCTAGAAGTTGAAGTAGATGTTCCATAAAAATAAGGATTGAAACCCTCCTCCTGATATTTAGTTAAGTCAATTGCTGCGAGTTGAAGTAGATGTTCCATAAAAATAAGGATTGAAACCGACAAAGGGTTATGGAGTAAAGAGCGAGTTTACAGTTGAAGTAGATGTTCCATAAAAATAAGGATTGAAACCTAAAGTTTGTTAGTCATTTATTCCTTTCTTCTTTAGTTGAAGTAGATGTTCCATAAAAATAAGGATTGAAACTGTTTTCAGCTTCTTCCGGTGTTTTGTATTTTCCTAGTTGAAGTAGATGTTCCATAAAAATAAGGATTGAAACACACAAGCATACTGTAGATGCAAACACACTTGTGAATGTTGAAGTAGATGTTCCATAAAAATAAGGATTGAAACAACTGTCTTTGGGTGGGATAACCCACCCGTTTCTTACCTGGTTGAAGTAGATGTTCCATAAAAATAAGGATTGAAACATCGTAGATTACTGTAATGCCGTAGGATATTATCTTAGGTTGAAGTAGATGTTCCATAAAAATAAGGATTGAAACTTTTTTCTATCCATAGTACGCACCCTTTCCTTATTGTTGAAGTAGATGTTCCATAAAAATAAGGATTGAAACCTTTAGATTTGGCCGCACCTATAAAAGAACTTGAAACCAGTTGAAGTAGATGTTCCATAAAAATAAGGATTGAAACAGGCCTAAGTCCCTGCCTATATAAGAAGGGTCGTCAAGTTGAAGTAGATGTTCCATAAAAATAAGGATTGAAACTACAAACTACTAAGCAACAAATTAAAGAATTAGAGCGTTGAAGTAGATGTTCCATAAAAATAAGGATTGAAACACCTCTCCGAACCTTGTCTTTGTAATTGGTATTGTAAGTTGAAGTAGATGTTCCATAAAAATAAGGATTGAAACATGAACCCATTGGACAAAATGACCAAAGGGATATAAGTTGAAGTAGATGTTCCATAAAAATAAGGATTGAAACAACTAAGCGTTGATACAGAGATTACAAAGTATCCAAGTTGAAGTAGATGTTCCATAAAAATAAGGATTGAAACGAACATGCGAAATATTTTGCAATGCAGGATTGGTTAGAAGTTGAAGTAGATGTTCCATAAAAATAAGGATTGAAACATATCGCTGTTCCCATACTTATCTCACCACCTTTATCTGGTTGAAGTAGATGTTCCATAAAAATAAGGATTGAAACCCAAGCTATCCCCGTACGTCCTACGGTTCTTTGCATTTGTTGAAGTAGATGTTCCATAAAAATAAGGATTGAAACTAGATTAGAATTAATGAATATGAAAGCTGATGAAGTGTTGAAGTAGATGTTCCATAAAAATAAGGATTGAAACTCTGCTTCTGATATACCTAATTTAAGTTGGACTAAAAGTTGAAGTAGATGTTCCATAAAAATAAGGATTGAAACCCAATCGTTTCAGCCTCTTGGTGATGTATACGGCATGTTGAAGTAGATGTTCCATAAAAATAAGGATTGAAACGACCATTACCAGCGTCAAGGTTTATCATTTAAAGAAGGTTGAAGTAGATGTTCCATAAAAATAAGGATTGAAACTCCAGTACCAACATGTGGTCTTTCGGGGTCCGGATTGAGTTGAAGTAGATGTTCCATAAAAATAAGGATTGAAACGCAATTTTTTCTCTATCTTCAGCAGATAGATGTCCAGGTTGAAGTAGATGTTCCATAAAAATAAGGATTGAAACCGACTTGCATTGACTGGGTACCTCCAGGGGTGTCAAGTTGAAGTAGATGTTCCATAAAAATAAGGATTGAAACCGACGAAAAAGAGCAAATCCGACGGCCGCCGTGTCCGTTGAAGTAGATGTTCCATAAAAATAAGGATTGAAACAAAATCTTTTGAAAAAGTGTTGACAGTCGGTGATAGTGTTGAAGTAGATGTTCCATAAAAATAAGGATTGAAACTTGGTAACCCTTGCAAACGCTCTCCAGCAAAAGAATGTTGAAGTAGATGTTCCATAAAAATAAGGATTGAAACTTTCATTAATATCTACTCCAGCCAACATTTCCTTAAGTTGAAGTAGATGTTCCATAAAAATAAGGATTGAAACTATATAAATATGGTTACGCGTCCATAGTAAAGCGCCGTTGAAGTAGATGTTCCATAAAAATAAGGATTGAAACTGGGGATATGTTGAAAAGTCAGTTTGCAACTAACGAGTTGAAGTAGATGTTCCATAAAAATAAGGATTGAAACGGCATCATCCACAACCTCGCTTTCCCAGCTCAATCTCTGGTTGAAGTAGATGTTCCATAAAAATAAGGATTGAAACCGACTTGCATTGACTGGGTACCTCCAGGGGTGTCAAGTTGAAGTAGATGTTCCATAAAAATAAGGATTGAAACTTAACACGTGCTGCAATATCCGGATTCAGCACGTCGAGTTGAAGTAGATGTTCCATAAAAATAAGGATTGAAACGACCTAGATTTTCTATTTTATCAATCAAGTTTTGCCTGGTTGAAGTAGATGTTCCATAAAAATAAGGATTGAAACTATTAAAAAAAATCCTACTTTTATATTTAAAAAAAGTTGAAGTAGATGTTCCATAAAAATAAGGATTGAAACTATTAAAAAAAATCCTACTTTTATATTTAAAAAAAGTTGAAGTAGATGTTCCATAAAAATAAGGATTGAAACAAAACTGTGTGCAAGCGATTGCTCGAGATTGTCTAGCTGTTGAAGTAGATGTTCCATAAAAATAAGGATTGAAACTTTATTGCAAGTCAAATACCTATAGTAGTATATTTCGTTGAAGTAGATGTTCCATAAAAATAAGGATTGAAACGCAAACATTAGCCTTCATCCCAACGACTAAAGTCGTGGTTGAAGTAGATGTTCCATAAAAATAAGGATTGAAACTTTATATAAAGTGAAGTAAACCCATAGTGCCAAAATATGTTGAAGTAGATGTTCCATAAAAATAAGGATTGAAACCAGTAAAAAATACCCCGGACATAGCTTGCAATATAGGTTGAAGTAGATGTTCCATAAAAATAAGGATTGAAACCCAATTTGAGCCACTGTGTACGAATTACCCGTACTAGAGTTGAAGTAGATGTTCCATAAAAATAAGGATTGAAACCACTTTGTCAACATCAACTTTGCGTTCGCTATTAGGGTTGAAGTAGATGTTCCATAAAAATAAGGATTGAAACGGCTCTTAGGTGTACTCAATTATTTTCCCCCCTTTTGTTGAAGTAGATGTTCCATAAAAATAAGGATTGAAACCGACTGGGACTGTAATGTCCCAGCCATCGACGTTTTGTTGAAGTAGATGTTCCATAAAAATAAGGATTGAAACATTCATTTACGTCCACACCGGCAAGCATTTCTTTTAGTTGAAGTAGATGTTCCATAAAAATAAGGATTGAAACAAAAACGCAACAATGAAGGTGGAAAACAAAAAATTAAGTTGAAGTAGATGTTCCATAAAAATAAGGATTGAAACTTGCATGGTGCTAAGTATCTATATCTATAGATGTCTTTGTTGAAGTAGATGTTCCATAAAAATAAGGATTGAAACAGCTCGCTTACGTCCACACCAGCTAACATCTCCTTTAGCTGTTGAAGTAGATGTTCCATAAAAATAAGGATTGAAACACCTCTCCTTTCTTTCAGCTTTCCATTTTTCAATTTGTTGAAGTAGATGTTCCATAAAAATAAGGATTGAAACTAAATTCTGATGAAGCAGAAAAGAGCATATCGAGGAGTTGAAGTAGATGTTCCATAAAAATAAGGATTGAAACTAAATTCTGATGAAGCAGAAAAGAGCATATCGAGGACAGTTGAAGTAGATGTTCCATAAAAATAAGGATTGAAACACGTAATAAGTGCAATTCTGCCGCCATTGATGGAGGTTGAAGTAGATGTTCCATAAAAATAAGGATTGAAACATATCTTCTGCTATTGCATCGTATCCCATTTCTGTAAGTTGAAGTAGATGTTCCATAAAAATAAGGATTGAAACAGTCTAAGCATCATTTAGACGAAAATACCGTTTTAAGTTGAAGTAGATGTTCCATAAAAATAAGGATTGAAACGCATCATAGAGGCCGCAAACCCGCCCCAGTGCCTAGAAGTTGAAGTAGATGTTCCATAAAAATAAGGATTGAAACTCCAATCGGATGAATCAATAACAGCATTTGTTGTTTGTTGAAGTAGATGTTCCATAAAAATAAGGATTGAAACCGAAAAACCTATATAAAATTACATCGCCATCAAAAAAGTTGAAGTAGATGTTCCATAAAAATAAGGATTGAAACTGCTATGGATGAAGAATCAAATAAAACTGTTGCTATTGTTGAAGTAGATGTTCCATAAAAATAAGGATTGAAACCGGCCGATCAGTATATGAGGTGTGTCAAATTATGTACGTTGAAGTAGATGTTCCATAAAAATAAGGATTGAAACTTCAGAAACTATCACATCCGCAAAGCCTTCAGCTATGTTGAAGTAGATGTTCCATAAAAATAAGGATTGAAACAGCTGTCGCAACTCTTCCAATTCACGTTGACGGGCTGGTTGAAGTAGATGTTCCATAAAAATAAGGATTGAAACTTAAAAGCCACCTTACCCACGAAGAATTCATTAATGGTTGAAGTAGATGTTCCATAAAAATAAGGTTAAAAACTGTCCATATACCATTAACTATTAGTGATGTAGACGATACATCAAACAGATTCCGAAATCAAAAAATGCTTTTGGAGGTGTAAAATGAAGCTGGTGCTTAACACACCGGGCCTTTATCTTTGCAGGCGGGGAGAATGCTTTCAAATCCAGGACAATAATGATAAGAAAGAAATCGCTGCTGCAAAAGTGGATCAGATTATGATTACAACTCATGCTGCTATGACCACTGATGCAATTGAACTGGCCCTGGAGAATAACATAGATATAATATTCCTGAAAAGTACCGGTCAACCGATGGGAAGGGTATGGCATTCAAAACTAGGAAGTATAAGTACCATAAGGAGAAAACAGTTATTTCTTCAGGATAGTCCGTTTGGGTTGTTACTTATAAAAGAATGGCTGGTTGAAAAAATGGATAACCAGATAAAATTGCTTAATAAATTGGCAGCAAACCGTCGTGATGAAGAACGTCGTAAAATAATAAAAGATGCTTTGGAAAAGATTCAGAAGCAAAAGGAAAATATACAAGCGATCCCTTCAAATGAAACAGTGGAAAACGTCAGAGGATTGATTCTCGGATATGAGGGAACTGCCGGTAGAGTATATTTTGAAACACTCGGAAAACTTATACCGGAAAAATATTATTTTGAGAAGAGAAGCCGAAATCCTGCCTTAGATCCATTCAATTGTATGTTGAATTATTCCTATGGTATTTTGTATTCCAGTGTGGAAAAAGCATGCATTATAGCAGGCTTAGACCCCTATATAGGTATAATGCATACTGATAATTACAACAAAAAGGCATTGGTTTTTGATCTTGTTGAGATGTATAGGGGATATATGGATGAGATTGTATTCCGACTGTTTAGTACCAAAAAAGTGGAAGATGAATTCTTTGACAGGGTTGAAGAGGGATATTATCTCAATAAAGAAGGAAAGAAATTGTTAATAGGCGAGTATAACAAAGAGTTGGAAGTTAAAATGAATTACCGGGGAAGATGTATCGAGTTTGCAAACATAATTCAATATGATTGCCATCAGATAGCTAACAGGATTCTGAAGGAGGAGATAAAGTGCTGACATGGGTTATATATGACATTGCTTCAACCAAAACAAGGAATAGTATAATTAGAAAATGCAAAAATGTCGGGCTTTATCGCGTCCAAAAGAGCGTATTTTTAGGAGATTTGGAGGACAATAAATTTGATGAGTTGAAGTTGGAACTCGATAGCATTATTGATAAAGATAAGGATTCGGTATATGTATTTCCGATGAGCAAAGCTGAGTTGAACAAGGCAGGTTTATTGGGACAGGCCTTTGACAAGGAGCTGGTTACTGATGAAATTATCTCAAAATTTTTTTAATGAGAATCAATATTATATAACACCTTCCGATATAATTGAATTCTTGTATTGCAAAAGGTTTGCATATTATATGAAATGCCTTGGAATAAGCCAAAATGAGGAAAAGCGCTTTAAAGTTATGATGGGCAGGCAGCTCCATGAGAAGAGAGAAAGTGAGAACAGAGATTACCTTCGTAAAAAGATTGGTTCCTGCGGTAAAAGGATTGGTGTCAATTTAGTTTCCGAAAAGTACGGGATAAAAGGCAATGCAGATGAGATTCATGAGCTTGAAGACGGGACAATGGCTCCTTTGGATTATAAATATGCGAAGTACGAGGAAAGGCTTTTTAAAACCTATAAAAATCAAATGGTTTTGTATGCGTTGATGATTGAAGAAGTGTATGGCAAACCGGTTAACAAAGGCTATTTGGTTTACTGCAGAGAGGGAAACCGGTTGGTTGAGATTGAAATAACGAAAGAGGATAAAGATAGAGTTTTGGAATACCTGGATGAATATCGCAGAGTTTTGGAAGGGTATTATCCGCAAGCTGCAAAAGAAAAAAGCAAGTGTACTGACTGTTGTTACAGAAATATATGTACAAAGTGTTAAGCGAAGATTTAATACTGCCAAAAATTTTTCTATTTTTTTCTTTTTTTTGTATAAAGTAATTTGATATATTTACCGAAAGATATTTAAGAATAAGAAATTTGAAAAATTAACATAAGCATCAATAAACCAATTTATAAAAAGAAAGGTGTGATGGTTGCAATGATGTGGAAGGACAAGTATAAAATTGGTATAGATGAAATAGACAAGCAGCATGAAGAGCTTTTCGGACGTGTTTCGGATTTTAATCAGGCTATTCGAAGTGATGAGGACTGGGAAACCAGAGTAAATAAAGTAAAAGAAACAATGGCTTTTATGAAAGACTATGTAATTACGCATTTCAATGAAGAAGAAGCCTATCAGGAGGAAATTAACTACCCATACCTCGAAGAACATAGAGATGCCCATATTAAATTTAAGGAATCTGTCAATAACTATGTCAAGATTTTCGAAGAAGAGGGATTTACTGAAGAAAAAATTCAAGAATTCGGCGGAAAACTTATGACCTGGCTGATTATGCATGTCGGAAATATGGATCAAAAGATTGGAGAATATGTGAAAAGCAAGGGGGGTTAATCCTAATGAAAGCAGAGTATGTAAATTCCTTTTATGCTGCCACTAAAAACGTATTTCAATTACTGGTTGACATAGAGCCTAAAAGAGGCGATTTGAAAGTGGTGGATAGTTTATCCAATGATAAGGATGCCAATGTTGAACTTGGTGTAAAAGGAGACATAAAGGGTAAAGTCCTGTTTAGTTTCCCAAAAAATATGACTTTGGAAATGGTTAAAATTATGTCCGGTATGGAAATGGATAAAATCGACAACTTTGCTTCTTCAGCCCTTGGAGAAATAGCCAATATTATCGGTGGAAATGCCATGACTCTTTTGTCGGAGAACAATTATACCTGTGATATTGAACCGCCTCAGATATATATTGGCGATTACAAAGCGGTGTCTGAAAATGATGAAAAAGCTTTGATGATGTCTTTAATGACTCCAATCGGAGAGTTTGACATAACCATTTCCTTAAAAGAGAAAAAATAGAAACAAGGATCTCTGCAAATTAAAGCAGAGATTTTTTTTTATTTTTTTTAGCTAATCTTTGGCTGAAATTTAAAAAGGGATTGAAAGGATTTTTTGGCATATGGTTTATGTAAACATAATTTGTTTGAAAATATGAAAAACTAATTGTGAAAACATAAAAAAGATAAAGGGGGATGTAAATATGGGAGCTGAAAACAAGAGGAAAAGTACAAAAAATCGCAAGAAAGAGGATGGCAGTTTTCGGTCTAAAAATATCAAACATGATAAGGGAGAAAGTGCAAGGGCTGTTTTTGGACTGAATATTGAAAATACCGATCATGATTACAAAAACGGAAGTATTTAAAGACATAGAGAAGCATTTGCTATATGATGAGAAGCCATCCTTGTATTTGAACCGTATATCCGAAACTGAGATTTTTAAAGAATATCCATTCAAATGGCTTAATGACTTGAAAAATACAATGCAGTCGCCAAAACATCATCCCGAGGGAAGTGCATGGAATCACACCATGCTGGTTGTGGATGAGGCAGCAAGGGAGAGACACAAAAGCAAAAATGTGCGGGTGTTTATGTGGGCTGCATTGCTTCATGATATAGGAAAGCCGGGTACGACAAAAGTAAGAAACGGAAGGATAACTTCCTATGACCATGACAAGCTTGGCGCAAAAATGACTGAAAAATTCCTGGAGGAATTTTCTCAGGACAGGGAATTTATTGAGGCAGTATCTAATCTTGTAAGATGGCATATGCATATTCTGTTTGTATTAAAGGGCTTGCCTTTTGGAGACATTGAAGGGATGAAAAAGCATACCGATTTGGAAGAACTGGCATTATTGGGGTTGTGTGACCGAATGGGAAGAACCGGGGCAGATCGGGATGAAGAGATGAAAAATATTGATTTGTTCCTGGATAAGGTAATTTCTAAGGTATAGATAAAAATTAAAGCTAAATCCATTCAATTGGGAATTAATTGAATGAATTTAGCTTTTTTTGTGATGAGATTAGCTTAAAAATCGTCTTTTAGCAATTTTTCAATGGTGTTTACATCTTTATGGACTTTTAAAGGAGTTACGGTAGGGCCTTCGACTATATCGCCTTCATAGGTAAATCTTGAACCGTGGCAGGGGCAGTCCCAGGTTTTTTCGGCAGAGTTCCAGCTTAATTCACAACCCATATGGGTACATGTTGTATCCACTATGTGCAGTGTACCCTGTTCATCCCTGTAAGCACCGGCTTTTTGCCCGTTTATCTCAATTATTTTTCCTTCGCCGGGCTTGATATCTTCACTGGCAGGTGCTGGTGAAATTTTACCGCCTATCAGCTCTTTTGCCACATTCAGATTTTCAACAACGAAGTTTTTGGCAGAAGCAATTATTGTCTGCCTGGATGGGTTATATACATCTTTCCAGGGGCTGTCGCCTTTTACAATCAGGTCGCTTAAAATAGCAGCTGCTGCAATAGAGTTTGTCATGCCCCATTTTCCGAAACCTGTGGCAATATACAGGTTTGGGGTTTTGGATGTATAATTTCCCACATAAGGTACGCCATCCATAGTCATGCAGTCCTGGGTAGACCAGCGGTAAGGATAATCTTCAACTGTAAAAATTCTATTGGCGAAGGCTTTGAGCGCTTCATAGTGCATTGTTGTATCTATGCCCTGTCCGGTTTTGTGATGATCGCCTCCTACGATAATCAACTCGCCCTGGTCGGTCTTAACAATTCGCAGTGACCGGGCAGGTTCTTCAATATTTATATACATCCCACCGGGATACTTTTCTTTTGCTTTGATTGCCAAAGCATAAGACCGGTCGGTATATAATCTGCCGAAGTACAGCCCGTGTTTGTTGTAAAAGGGGTAGTGGGAAGCAATTATTACTTTTTCGGCGGTAACTTTCTTTCCTCGGTTTGTAATTAAGATGTAATTACCGTCTTCTTCCATATCCACAACCCTGCTCTGTTCAAAAATTCGGACACCGTCGTTATATAGCTTTTGAGCAAGAGGGTGCAGAAATTTAAGAGGATGAAACTGAGCCTGATCGTCAAAACGCACTGCCCCTTTAATAGGTATTGAAAAGGGGATTTCCTCCACATAGGCTGCTTTAATGCCTAAAGAAGAGGCTGTCTCCACTTCATCCTTTATTTGTTCCAGATAGCTTTCATCCTGGGTGAACACATAGGCCGACTGGGGAGTGTAGTCACATTCAATATTGTTTTCGCATATTATCTTTTCTATAATTTTAATGGCTGTCTCATTTGCATCGGTGTATTGTTTGGTCAGTTCTTCACCCATCTGCTTTTTTAATTTGCTGTAAATCAGCTCATGCTGCGAAGTTATTTTGGCAGTGGTGTGCCCTGTGGTTCCTTGCAGTATGCGGTCTGCTTCGAGTATTACTGCATTGATGCCCTGTTTTTTTAGAAAATAAGCGGTAGCGATTCCTGCAAATCCGCCGCCGACAATGGCAATATCGGCTTTTATATCATCGTTTAAAACAGGATATTCCGGCTGCTGTACTGAAGCCATCCAGTAAGATTGAGGGGGATTATTGAAATTTTTATCCAAGTTTGAATTCATATAACCATTCACCTACTATAAACATGATTTACTATATTTTTTGCTAAATTGAATATTATTTATTCAAAACTGATTTGATGGAAACAGGAATAAGCGTCACAATTGAGATGTGGTGATAAAAATAATATAATGTATATGGGCTATAGATATTTGAAAAAAGTAATGATTGAATAATGGAGGATATGATGGATAAAAAGTTTGAGTACATTGTGTTTGACTTAGGCGGGGTTATGGTTGAACTTGCCGCCTATGAGAAAATGATGGAGTGGATGGAACATAAAATTACTCTGGAGGAATTTAATAAAAAATGGCTTTTGTCGAATGCTGTAAGGAGTTTTGAAAGCGGAAAGATAACGCCTTCCGAATTTGCCAACGCAATAATTGAGGAATTTAATTTACCTGTTTCAGAAGAGGAATTTATAAAAGGGTTTATGAATTTTATCAAAGGCTTTTATGACGGTATGGAGGATTTATTAAAAAAACTGTCTCAAAATTATACTCTGGCATGTCTTTCAAATACCAGTGAACTCCATTGGAGTAAATTGTGCAGCGAATATGATATAGAGAGTATGATAAAACACAATTTTCTTTCCTATAAAACCGGATTGAATAAGCCTGATAAAGAGGCTTTTCTGAATGTTATAAGAGCACTGGGTACAGAACCTGACAAAATACTGTATTTCGATGACAATCAGATTAATGTGGATGCTGCAAGACAGGTGGGAATGGAAGCTTACAGGGTTTGCGGCTGTGAAGAGGTATGCAGGGTGCTGGAAGAACTTAAAATTATTTAAAAAATTTTAATTTTGTGTCGCAATAAATAATAGTGTTTCAATAAAAAGAAATTTATGGTAAAATAATAGTATTATACTGATGATAATTGTAAACAGCTATTTGCCATGACGGTCAGAAAAACAATTCAGATTTTAAAAATTTCGTATTTTGTTTTTTCAAAGCATAAATGAGAAATAATAATAGTGTTGAATAAGCTCAAGTTGGGCTCTTAAGGGCATAACGCCTATAGTTTAACCGAAGCTACGGCAATAGGGCAGTTTTAATTTAATCCTGTAATTGGCAATTAATTGGCAAACTCCAAGAATTATCGACATATAAGACTTGTAATTAAGGTTAATATTGTGATATGTTAAAACAGTAGCCGAAATTATAAGAATATTTTGTCGGAAAAATTCAATGCAATCTGCCAATAAAGTATTTGATTTGGGATTAATATGGCACGATGGTTTGCATAAAAAAGAAAAAACTGAACATCCTTAAATTTATATAAATTTTAAGAGGGGGACTTTGATATGAATTACTACATAATAACCGGTGCCTCAAGGGGATTGGGAAGGGCGATAGCGGAGAATTTATTGTCAAAGGATAACCATCTGTTCTGCATTTCAAGAAGGATGAATGACGATGTTATAACCGAGGCAGGACTGAAAGATTGTAAAATAGATTATTTCGAGTACGATTTTAATTTTATAGAAGAGATAGACATGCTTATTTCAACAATATTTGAAAGAATAAACTTCAGCAAGGCACAGACCGTTTGCATGATTAACAATGCCGCAACCTTAAACCCCATAAAGCCGGTGGGCAAGTATCCAAGCTTTGAAATTATAAGCAGCATGAATGTCAATTTGATTGCACCGATGCTTTTGATTTCAGAGTTTATAAGACGGACGGAAGAGGTAAGTTGTAACAAAATGATAGTGAATATATCCTCAGGGGCAGGCAAACATCCTTATTACGGTTGGGGATGCTACTGCAGTGCAAAGGCTGCCCTGGACATGTTTACCGGCTGCGTCGGTTTGGAACAGAGCAATTCCCCGAATCCTGTAAAAATAATATCATTTAATCCCGGGATTATGGATACCGATATGCAAAGTGAAATAAGGCAATCAAGGGAGGAGGATTTTGAACAGGTTGAAAGGTTTATAAAGCTCAAAGAGCAGGGAAAATTGAAATCTCCTGATTTTGTCGCAAAAAAACTGCTGGAATTGATACATAATAATGAAACAAAATCAGGAATGCTATATGATATAAATGAACTGCAATAAAAATTGCAGCGCTGTAAGATTGTACCTTGACAAAGGGTGCAATATGATATAAAATAGTAAAAATTTAGTGGTGAAAGATATTAAGGATAGGTTTGATTTTTTGCAAAAGAACCGATAGACAAATAAAACAGATTTGTCTATTTTTAATTGACACTCGTAATAAAAAATATATCTAGGAGGATAAATATGGCATATATATATAATGAAGTTTCCAGAACTTTTAGTGAATATCTTCTCATACCGAATTTGACAACTGAAAGATGCGCACCCGACAGAGTCGATTTGAGTACGCCGCTTGTGAAATATAGAAGAGGAGAGGAAGAACCTGAGCTTAAACTCAATATACCTATTGCTTCGGCAATTATGCAGTCGGTATCCAATGATACCCTTGCAATCGCATTGGCAAGATGCGGAGGAATTTCATTTATCTATGGATCTCAACCGGTTGAATCTCAGGCTGAGATGGTAAGGAAAGTAAAGAAGTATAAATCGGGATTTGTTGTAAGTGATTCTAATTTAAGGGTTGACAATACTTTAAAGGATGTACTTGAATTAAAGAAAAGAATGGGACATTCCACAATTGCTGTTACCGATGACGGAACATCCAACGGTAAGCTTTTGGGTATTGTGACAAGCAGAGATTACAGAATCAGCCGTGATCCTTTGGATAAAAAAGTCGGAGACTTTATGACTCCGTTTTCCAAGCTTATTGTGGGACGTTTAGGCATAACCTTAAGTGAAGCCAATGATATAATATGGGAGAACAAACTGAACTGTCTTCCCATAGTGGACGAGAACCAGAAGCTGCATTATTTTGTATTCAGAAAGGACTATGATGCCCATAAGGAAAATCCCTATGAATTATTGGATAAAAACAAGAGACTCATGGTTGGAGCAGGTATAAACACCAGAGACTATGAAGAAAGGGTTCCTGCTCTTGTGGATGCAGGTGTTGACATTCTTTGTATAGATTCCTCCGACGGATTCTCGGTATGGCAGAAAAGGACTCTTGAATATGTAAAGAGTAATTTCAAGGACATGAAAATCGGCGGCGGAAATGTGGTTGACAGGGAAGGTTTCCTGTATCTTGCAGAAGCTGGTGCCGACTTTGTAAAAGTGGGAATCGGAGGAGGTTCCATCTGTATTACAAGGGAACAGAAGGGTATTGGAAGAGGCCAGGCTACTGCCGTTATCGAGGTGGCAAAAGCCAGAGATGAGTATTTCGAAAAGACAGGAATATATATCCCCATTTGCTCTGACGGAGGAACTGTGCATGATTACCATATTGTACTGGCATTGGCAATGGGGGCCGACTTTGTTATGATGGGACGTTACTTTGCAAGATTTGATGAAAGCCCATCCAAGAAAGTTAAACGTGGAAACAGCTATGTTAAGGAATATTGGGGTGAAGGATCCAACAGGGCAAGAAACTGGCAGAGATATGACCTTGGAGAAAGCACCAATCTTAAGTTTGAAGAGGGTGTAGACAGCTATGTCCCCTATGCCGGTAAATTGAAAGACAACCTGGAAGTTACCTTAAGCAAAATTAAGTCCACAATGTCAAGCTGTGGTGCGGCTTCAATACCTGAACTGCAGCAAAATGCAAGATTGACTTTGGTTTCTTCGGTAAGTATTGTAGAAGGCGGAGCACATGACGTTATTCTGAAAGAGAATGAATACTAATTAAGTGTTGGATTATTGACAATATCTTATCTGGGGGGCTTTTTGGTGGAGAATGGGTTGGTGTCCAGGGTTAAGGAATTGCTTGTAAAATACAAAAGTTTTATAAGATTTGCAATTGTAGGTGTTATTAATACCTTAGTAACCATTGCTCTGAATACTTTGTGTAACAATGTATTCCATCTTTATTACAAGATCAGTTGGGCAATAGGTTTTGCTGGCGGTGTAACCAACAGCTATATTATGAACAAGTTATGGACCTTTGAAAGTAAAGGCGGAAATGCCAGGAAGACGACAAAAGAAATGCTGCAGTTTCTTACGGTGAACCTGGTATCTCTTGGGGCAACAACCCTTGGACTGACATATTTTGTGGAGAACATGGGAATTAATGAAAATATTGCTCAGCTTCCTACAATAGTAATATCTCAGTTTATTAACTATTTCGGTTATAAACTCTGGGTTTTCAAAAAATAGAACAATTTTGCCTTAAATATAGATTTTACCTGATATGTACAAGGAGGAAGTCAGATGGACGAAAATAAGGTAAATGATGTTGAAAAAAGCAGTGATGAAGAGAATAAAGTTGTTTATTCCAACTTTATACAGGATATTATTGATGAAGATATGAAAAGCGGCAGATTTGAAGGCGCTGTGCATACAAGATTCCCGCCCGAACCCAACGGTTATTTGCATATAGGCCATGCCAAGTCTATATGCCTGAATTTCGGTATAGCCGCTCAAAATAAAGGATTGTGCAATTTGAGGTTTGATGATACCAATCCCAGCAAGGAAGAGGATGAATATGTAGAATCTATAAAAAATGACGTTAAATGGCTGGGATTTGACTGGGATGACAGGCTTTATTACGCATCCGACTACTTTGACCAGCTTTATGAATATGCGGTACAGCTCATAAAAATGGGCAAGGCATATGTTTGTGACTTAAGTGCCGATCAGATTCGCGAATACAGGGGAACACTTACTGAACCGGGTAAGGAAAGTCCCTATAGAAACAGGTCTGTGGAAGAAAATCTGGACTTGTTTGAAAGGATGAAAAACGGAGAATTTGAAGAGGGGTCAAGGGTATTGAGAGCAAAGATTGACATGGCTTCTCCCAATTTAAATATGCGTGACCCTGTTTTATATAGAATAATGAAAGTCAGACATCACAGGACGGGAGACAAGTGGTGTATATACCCCATGTACGATTTTGCCCATCCGTTGTCCGACTCCATTGAAAACATCACTCACTCCATATGTACCCTTGAGTTTGAAGACCATAGGCCGTTGTACAACTGGATATTGGAGACCTTGGATGTTAAATGCAAGTCAAGACAAGTTGAATTTGCAAGATTGAACCTGACTTATACCGTAATGAGCAAGAGAAAGCTTTTGCAGCTTGTTAAAGAAGGACATGTAAGCGGTTGGGATGACCCCAGAATGCCGACCATATCGGGGCTTAGAAGGCGTGGATATACTCCTGAGTCCATAAGGGAGTTCTGTGCCCGCATAGGAGTTGCAAAGAGCAACAGTACTGTTGATATTGCATTGCTTGAGCATTGCATAAGAGAAGAGCTTAACTTAAAGGCTACAAGGGTTATGGCTGTTTTACGTCCGCTGAAGGTAGTTATTGACAATTATGAGGAAGGCAGAGTGGAAGAATTTGAAGTGCCCAACAATCCGGAAGATCCAAATGCAGGTACACGTAAAGTACCTTTTTCCCGTGTTATTTATATAGAACAGGATGATTTTTGCGAAAATCCGCCGAAGAAATACTTCCGTTTGGCTCCTGGCCAGGAAGTAAGGCTAAAGGGTGCCTATATCATTAAATGTGAGAGTGTTGTAAAGGATGAAAAGACCGGTGAAATAATTGAAGTACACTGCTCCTATGACCCGGATTCAAGGGGCGGAAGCAGTTCTGACGGAAGAAAGGTTAAGGGCACTATTCACTGGGTATCGGCGCAGCATGCTTTTGAAGCTGAAGTAAGGCTGTATGACTATCTGTTTACCGATCCTAATCCCGGGGCTGATGAAAACGTGGATTTCCTCGAACAGCTTAATCCAAAGTCACTGGAAGTGCTTAAAAACTGTAAGATGGAACCGGGACTGAAAGATGCGAAACCGGGAGATATGTTCCAGTTTTTGAGACTCGGTTATTTCTGTGTTGACAGCGTGGATTCAAAGCCGGGGGCACCGGTGTTCAACAGGACAGTAACATTGAAGGACACCTGGGCTAAGATTGCCAACAAGGGATAGAAAATGCTTAAGGTTAATATAATGAAAAAGGCTGGCGCAAAATCAATTTGCATCAGCCTTTTAAATTCTCTTTTATTATTTATAAATTATATTGTAAAGAATTCATAAATCCTCTCCCAGCTCTGGGTCTGACCCGGTTCAATATGTACTTCAATAAATACTTCGGGACTTATGACATGGCCTTTTCCCCAAACAGCCACCTTTTGAACCGGGAAATTGCTGATTTCCCTCACACCTACTCCTGTTGGCTTGTGAACAAGTTCCCATGTGTGATTTTCTACCGGTTTAAAACCTCCAGGAACTATGTAGAAATCGTTTTGAGGCTGCGTGTTCCAGGTGATTTCATTGCCTTTTACCGTGAGAACGTCAGGAGTTTCCTCGGTTTCTGCAGAATAGGGGAATTTAAGTACATAGTCGGAGCATGTCGGGGTATTGTCTATCGAAATAAAGTTGTGGCAGTATTCTTCGGTGTGAATGGTTTTAGAGCCCACGTTTTTAAGTATGTATTTAATTGTCATCCGGTTTTGGTTCACACATACGGTTTTGGTCATGTGAAACGCATAGCCCCTGCATTCAACGGGTTCAACCTCGAAGGTCACATGGTCGGAAGCACAGTCGATTTTTATGGGATAAGGAGTTACAACGTATTTATCGAAAAAGAAATAATTAGACTCATCGGGTCTTGTCAATAAACCGGTGCCGATTTTATGAAACTTTTCCCCGGGTTTTGCCTCATCGTAACCAATGGGAGTGTGTATTCCGAACTCATTGCAAAATCCGAAGCCTCCGGAGCCTTCGCCGGGAATTAATGATTCCGGTGCACAGAAAGTATGTTTTCCGTCAAGTTTTACACCTGTTATAAAGCCGGTCCAGTCAAAACGGGAACCGCTGTAAAAAGTGCCGGGACGGGCAATTTCAACTTCAAGCCGTTCTCCCGATATTTTTAAAACTTGTGAGTTAAAAGACATATTTTTATCCTCCCTCTTTTTCTATGCAGACAATTTTGATTTTATCACAAAAGCAAATATTAAAAAATAGGTGTATAAACAAGTTTTAAGGCCGATGGATGTTTTTTTCTTTATATGGGGAGATTTCCTTAAAAGTTGGACGAATGATAAGGAAAATGATAAAATAAAAAAAAGAGGATAAATTATGCAGCAGTACATAAACACTATGAAAAAAGAATGGGATTACAAAGAATATTTAAAAAGCAGGGGTGTATATGATTTTTAAAAAAGGAGATATCGTTACCGTATCCAATATGTTTGAAGAATATATGGGTACTGCCATAGTCCTCTACAGGGACGAGGAAAAAGTTGATATAAAAATAATTGACGAGCAAACGGGTTTAGATGTAGTACCCGGGGAAGAGATTCTGCTGAAATATGAAAACGATAACACTATTTTTGCTGCTTACTGCAATATTTTAAAAAGGCTGGAAGAGTCAGGTGCGCTGCTGCTTAGGGTAAAAAAGACGTTTTCTGTAATAAACAGGCGTTTTTCAACCAGATATCCTGCTTTTTTCAAGGTGAGTATTTCACCTTTGGATTCAGAGCAGGTATTTGAAGGTGTTATTAAGAATATGAGCCTGAGGGGGTTCATGGTCACCACTGATGCGGAACTTTCGGTGAATGATTTGGTTAAAATGGGGCTTGAATATGACGGACGCATTGTTGAATTGAAAGCCCGGATAATAAGAAAAAGCGGACAGGATGGAAATTATATTTACGGATTGTGTATTGTTGACCTTGGCTATGATGAAAAACTTCTCTTAAGGTCAATTATAACTGAGCTCAAGGAAGAAAAAAGAAAGCTGTCGGAAAAAATTATCAGGGAGTATATTGGAAATGATGGATAAATGAAATATGAAAAAAATTTAAAATAGAAATAGAAAAGGAGCTATCTAAAGCTCCTTTTTCTTTAATCAGCAATTTATAGAAGCATGCTGCTTCGGAGGAATTACAATTTCTCCGGCCTTCTCCAGGGCGAATTTTGCACAGGCAGGACCGATGAGTGAGTAGATGAAGGTTGAACAGAGAATTACAGCCCTAATCTGCGGAGCATATTTCGGTAAGAGACTTTCTGCAACGACTATCAAACCGAGGGCAACACCGGCCTGCGGCATAAGCGTTGGACCGAGGTATTTGCATATCTTGTCCTCCTGTTTTGTAACCCTTCCTCCAAACCAGGAACCCAAGATTTTTCCAAGTATTCTCATAATAACATACACAAGCCCGATAATACCGATTTTCGGAAGGGCAGACAATTCAAAACCGGCACCGGAAATGGCAAAGAATATCATAAATATGGGTGGAGTAAAGCCCTCTGAGATTTTCATTAATTTGTCAATGTCGGAATAAATGTTTGTAAGCATTCCGCCCAGTGCCATACATGCCAGCAGAGGAGAGCCGTGTATGTATTCTGCAGCCCAGTAGGAAAATAAAACAAAGCCGATGGTGATGCAAAGAACATTGGACGGCTTTTTAAACCACCGGAAAACCAATTTCATAAGAATGCCTATTGCAGCACCTATGACAAGGGAAATAATTAACTCATATATCGGACTTAATATGGATAAAACTATACTGGTATCTAATGCAGAATCCATTAATTTTACTATGGCTACCGTAAATCCGAAAGCTATAAGCGCAACGGCATCATCTATGGCCACAACGCTCATTAGCATAGAAGTCAGGGACCCCTTTGCCTTGTACTGATTAATTACCATTATTGTCTGTGCCGGTGCTGTAGCCGCAGCAATTGCTCCAAGCAGCAGTGAAAGCTTTAGGTCAAAGCCTATGAGGATAAGTGTTATGCTGACAAAAATAATAGCACCGAAAGACTCCGTAATTGCAATGATAATGGGAGCTATCCCCACTTTTCTGAAGTAGGAAAGGCTGAATTCACTACCTATTGAAAAAGCTATAAATGCAAGCGCTATGTCCGATACAACTTTAAAGCCGCTTACCATGGAAGTCGGTATTACGTTTAAAATTGACGGACCTAAAATCAAACCCGCAATGAGATACCCTGTTACATTCGGCATCTTTAAAAGTTTGGCTATTCTGCCGAACAAAATACTTAAAAAGATCATTAAAACCACTTCAATAATAATTTCACTATCCAACTTACATTAACCCCTTTGCAAAGTCTACAGGAACACTGAAGACCACACCCGTATCCTTTGAGGAGAGATCTCCCACCACCGATTCGATGACGGACACGGCAGTCTCTAACTGTGAATCCTGTATTACTGTTAAAATAATATTGCTTTTTTCCCTTTCGGGATTCAAGAAAGCCCTTAATGAGCTTAAGAACGATATTTCATCGTCATCATGTTTGGTGCTTAAAAGTCTTGCCATACCAATGCTGTCGATTACCGTTGCGCCTTTGATATCGTTGTTTACGAAGGCAGTAAGGAGGTCATCCAGTTTTTCCACTTTGTTTAATACGAAAAACAGCAATTTCACATGCATCACCTCTTTTAAAATAAGTACTGCGGCATAATTTCCTACGGATTTAAATCTTTTTTTGTTTTTTCAAGAAATCAGCCGGACAGGGTTACAAAAAAATTCCCAGTGCTAAAGTCCCTTTTAGATTATAGCACTTAAAAATATATTTTCAAATAACCGAAGGGTGCATGGGAAATTATGCGAATACCACTGCCAATCTTGTGAATAGGAATAATGTGTGATAATATTTTTTTAATGAGATTGTTTCCAATAAGATTACAACTTATTTTTCTTTTGCTTTAGGTAAACTTACATTCCAAACAATAGGCATTTAAGGAGGAACAGACTTTGAAGGAAAGATTTCAGTCAAATCAAAATATAACATATATTGAGAAAAACGGCGTTGAATTCATCCAATTCAATAATTTAAATAAATATTCCGATATCCTTGTTCACTGCTTTACAACCCGGCGGGGAGGAGTAAGTGAAGGGGAGTATGAATCCCTTAACATGGCCTTTAATAAAAAGGATAAAAGGGAAAATGTCGAGGAAAATTACAGAAGAGTGGCCAAAGCTTTAGGAATTGACACTTTAAACATGGTCCTTTCGAACCAGGTCCATGACAGCAAAATACGGATTGTTTCGGATATGGACAGGGGCAAAGGCATACACAGGGAAAGCGATATAATTGGGGTTGACGGTTTGATGACCGATTGCCCTGAGGTTGCTCTGGTAACTTTTTATGCCGATTGTGTACCGGTGTTTTTGTTTGATCCCGTAAAAAGGGTTATAGCATTAGTCCATTCCGGCTGGCGCGGTACCCTGAAAAACATATCAAGGGAAGCGGTTGTCAAGATGGAGAAGGAGTTTGGATGCGATCCCCGGGACATTGAAGCCGCCATAGGCCCCTCCATCGGTCAATGCTGCTTTGAGGTGGGGGAAGAGGTATATGCGGAATTTGTAAATGCCTTTGACTGGTGCCAAGCTTTTTGTAAGAAGGTAGGAGATAAATGGTATATAGATCTTCAGTCGGTAATCAGGCAGGTACTAAAATCGGAAGGCTTACAGGAAAACAAGATTTTGATTTCAGGTATATGTACCAAGTGCAATAATGACGTTTTCTTTTCCCATAGAGGAGATAATGGGAAGACAGGAACGCTTACAGCAATTATGCAGTTAAAAAATCCTTAAAGGGAGCGAAAGAAATTGAGGACTAAAAAACTGTTTCTTATTCTGGCTGTTTGTATAAGCATATTGTTTACTTCTTGTTCCTATTTGAATCTCGGTGAGAATGACGATTCTAAGGATAATGAATACAATTTTTTAGACAGTGAGGACGATGTAATTGACATAGGACCCGTAAGGGGAGGAGTGCTTAAGCTGTATTCCACAAATCCCGATACGTTGAATCCTATTCTTACAAACAATAAATATGTAAGGGATTATTCGGCTTTTGTGTTTGAAAGCCTTGTAACCCTTGACAGAAGTCAGAAAGCTGTCCCCACTCTTGCTAAGAGCTGGGAAGTCTCCGATGACGGGCTTACATGGACTTTTCATCTTGAGGAAAATGTGTTTTGGCACGACAATATGCCGTTTACGGCAGAGGATGTCGAGTTTACGATAAATGCCATCATCAGCAGCCCCAACAGTTCATACAAACCGAATGTCAGCAATATAACCATGTTTTCGGCCATTGACCGAAAGACTTTCAGAATTGTGCTGAAAAATCCGAATTCTTTTACAGCGGAGTTAATGACTTTTCCTATACTTCCAAAGCATTATTTTGAAGGTGAGGAATTTGCATCTTCGCCTAAAAACAACTCTCCGATGGGGACAGGCCCTTATAAATTTGCGGAATACAGTCCGGGTCAGTATGTCAAGTTAAAAAGCAATGAGAATTGGTGGAAAGGTGAGCAGGACAATAACAATGATTTGAAGATTCCTTATATTCAGGAAATTGAGATACGCTTGTATGACAAGACAAAAAGCGGAACAGACGCGTTTCAGGGCGGAGATGTTGATTTGTTGACCATTGACAGAAGTTTATGGTCGAAATACAACGGAAGAACCGATATAACCATGAAGAAATATACTTCCAATGAATTTGAGTATATTGCTTTCAATATGTCCAATAAAATTTTGAAACTTCCGGAAGTAAGACAGGCTATTGCATATGCTGTTGACAAGACAAGAATAATCAGCAATTTATTGCCGGGAGAGGCTGTTGCCTCCGATTTGCCGTTAATACCGGATACCTGGCTCAATGATACCAATGCCGTTTTTTACAGTCCCGATAAAGAAAAAGCTAGAAAACTTTTGGAAGACGGCGGCTGGAAGGAAAGCAACGGCTTAATGTACAAAAGAATTAACGGTGTTAATACAGCACTTAAGCTGGAAATGCTGGTCAATGAGGATAACAGCACAAGGCTTAAAGTGGCTGAGGAAATAAAGAACCAATTGAAGGAAATAGGAATAGAGCTGACAATAAATAAACTAAAATGGGACGAAGAGATGAAAAGAATTGAGAGAAAGAGATTTGATATGGTGTTTATCGGATGTCAAATAACATCGGTACCAGATATATCTTTTCTGTACTCGTCCGAATCGGGACAGCTGAATATATCCGGTTATAAAAACGAGGAAGTGGATGAGTATTTGAGGAAAATAACGATGGAGAAAAATGATGACGTTAAAAAAAGTTATTATTCAAAACTGAAAGAGTTGATAAATCAGGATGTACCCTATCTGGGACTGTACTTTTACAATGAAGCAGTGGTGTACAGCAAGAGGATAAAGGGCGAATTCAATCCTTATTTGTGGAATAAGTATTTTGATTTTGTCCGCTGGTATACTCCGATGATTTGATAGAAATTAATATAAAATATTATATACAGGTACAATATAGCTTGTATGGAAAAAATAACTTCCAAATATATATTAATGTATGATATAATTATATTGCGGAATAGTTATTAAACAAAGCAGGTATTTTATGCCGGAACGATGAATTTTACAGGATATAGATATCTGCCCAATATGGTTTGATATGTTTGGTTAGGGGTGGTGAATTCAGAGGTCCAAAAAAATTATAGCGGCTGCAGTCATTGGATTGCTAGTGGTAAGCTCTACCGGTTATAAAGCAAAAAAATTAAAAAGCTTGCTGGAACTCCAGAATATAACAAGGCAGCGGAAGAGGAGTTTAATAAAATTGCCGACAAATTTATTAAAAAAGATAAAGTTGTTAAGTTAAATTAATAGGATATTTTCTATGGTTTACGAAAACGATATAAAATGGCCCAATTGAACAAAGGGCCGTTTTGATTTGGGAAAGGTTTGGACTTTCCATCGGTGTGAAATTATTATAGGATAGGTATAATAAATATAGATTATATATTGACAACAGTAATGTAGTGGTATAAAATAAATACAATAAAACATATTTAAATACTAAGGTTTAAAATGGGTTGACTAAAAATTTAGAGACCAGGTGGAACTTTTCTGCTTGGTCTTTTTAGCTTTAACATTAATTAAATTTAAATTATCGTAAGTCTTTTAAAAATATACAGTTATCACAGAACAAAATTATTAAGGAGGAAAAGATATTTATGAGTGAAGTTGTTGAATTTCTTTCCGATGTGAAGACCTTCTATATTGCAACGGTTGACGGTGATAAACCAAGGGTGAGACCATTCGGAATAGCCATTGAACATGAAGGGAAAATTTATTTTGTTACAAATAATCAAAAGGCAGTTTACCGTCAACTTAAAGCTAACCCGAACTTTGAAGTCAGTGCTACAGACAAAAACGGCAGATGGATAAGGCTATCCGGTAAAGCGGTATTTGAAGACAATGCTGAAGTTAAGAAAAAAGCTTTTGAAATTTCACAAAACCTTTCGAAGATTTATAAATCCCCGGATAATCCAATCTTTGAGGTGTTCTACATATCGGAAGGAGAAGCAGTTTTGTATTCATTCAATGAGGAACCTAAAAAATTAAAAGTTTGACAGGATATATTTATTTGGTTTTTCTGAAGCCAACATAAATCGAAGTTATATTGTTGTTTAAAAGAGTTTACTAGAAATCTAGAGACTTGAACATTTTATTGTTCAAGTCTTTTAAATTATATAGGAGGATGGTGTGTTTGGAGGAAAATAACAGAGAAGTATCTCCTTTTGGGAGTATTATTTTAAAATCCTCGGGAGTTATTGTATTTCTTGTGCTCTGGGAGATAGGTCCGAGATTCGGCTTGGCAGACAGTCAATTTGTTCCGCCGTTTTCAACGGTTATTATTGAAATTTTTAATCTTTTTGTTGACGGAGATATTACAATGCATATAATGGTAACCCTTTGGAGGGTTTTGGTAGGAATTATTGCCGGCTGTGTTATTGCGATACCTTTAGGTATTATTCTCTCCAAAATCCATCCTTCTCTTATAGAAATACTCAATCCGATGCTCCGACTTTTATCCCAGGCAAATCCGTTTACATTAAGTCCTATATTCATTTTATTTTTTGGGGTTGGAGAGTTGGTTAAAATTTCAATGATAACCTGGGTATGTATATGGCCTGTGCTTTTTAATGTTATAGCTGGAGTCAAAACGGTAGACCCTTTATTGGAAAAGTCGGCTAAAGCCCTTAATGCATCACCTTTTCAAAGGTTTTCAAAAATACTGCTGCCTTCGGTGGGGCCGTGGATTTTTGCAGGCCTTCGCACAGGAGTTGAAATTTCGTTCTTTATGGTAGTTGCAGCGGAAATGATAGGAACCAGTGCAGGGTTAGGATGGCTTGTACATACTGCAGGTATGAATTACAAGATTGTGTGGATATATACATCGGCGATTCTTATTATTGCTTTAGGAGTATTTATAAAATGGTTTTTGGGTTATGCCTATGAAAGGTTATTCTTCTGGAAAACAGCCGGTGACTATTATTCAGAAGTTAGAATTCGCAAAAGATTTGATACTTCCGAAGTTTTATTTATTGTTTTTATGCTGATTGTAATTCTCGGTTTTGGTACCAAGCAGATAATAAAGGCTGATTTCTACTCAAAAAGCATAGAATCCCATGACCATCTGGAACTTTATAAGGACTCAGGCGGTTTCTAGCGTATAGTGAACACGTAAAAGAGTTAAAGAATTAATGCGGCGTTTGATGAATTCAGGCCGATGGTTCATTGGGAAAAGGCAGTTTGAATTGTAAGATGATTTTATAAAACATGCAAGAAGGGATTTATATGACGCATAAACTTGTAAATGCCTGTAAAATAATTACTATAATACTGTTATTTGGAACATGGGAATTTATGAGTCGTACAGAGATATTGAATCCTGTACTGGTCCCTGCATTTACCGATGTGGTTAAAAATATATGGGATATGTTTTTGAATGGCACTTTTACAAAACATTTAATCATTAGTTTAAAAAGAGCAGGGATTGGATTTGCTTTAGCTGTAATTGCAGGAATACCTATGGGACTTTTACTGGGCGGCTGGTTCAGAACGGTTCAAAAGTCGCTGGAATGGCTTATGGCAATATTTTCGCAGGTAAATCCCTTTGTAATGTTTCATATATTGATTCTATTTCTTGGCATTGGAGAAGAGCCAAAAATTATTATTATAATGTGGGCTTGTTTGTGGCCCATTGTTACAAATACAATTACAGGAATACAAAATGTCAATGAAACTCTTTTAAAGGCAGCAAGAAGCTTTGGATTGGGTAAGATTGCCATATTCTTAAAAGTTGTTTTTCCTGCCTCTCTTACATCTATTTTTACCGGGATTCGAATAAGTGCGGGATATTCTGTATTCATGCTTGTAGCAGCCGAGATGATGGGCGCCAGTTCAGGGCTGGGATGGCTTATAAAAAATAGCGAGGAGAATTATCAGATATTGAATATTTACGGAAGTGCATTAGTGATTGCTTTGCTTGGAGTTTTAATTGACGGGGTTATGCAGGTATTAGAGAAAAAGCTCACGGGAAGAGTAAAGGTCCAATACTCAAATAGTGAAATTTGAGGTGATAAACTTGGCTATTCAATATAGAAGCTTAATTTTTTTGATGCTGTTAATTGCCTTGTTTTTAATTGGCGGATGTACCGGTGACCCGAATAATACTGTTGTGAAAATCGCATATCAGGGGAATATTGAAGAAGCACCTCTTTTAATAGCCTATGAGATGGATTTTTTTAAAAAGGAAGGTGTTGATGTAGAGCTTGAAAAGCTTGACTTTGATGGAATTGTAGCAGGAATGTCAAAGGGGGAGATTCAGGGAGCAACTGTTGATTACAGAGTGTTTGCAGCAGTTGACAGTGGTGCAGAGATAAAGATTGTGGCAGGGTTGCATGGAGGATGCACACAGATTATTACGAAGGAGAATTCCGGTATAGACACCTTGAGAGATTTAGAAGACAGGTCAATTGGGGTTACAAAGCCTGGAAACGGCTCAATGGTAGTAACCTCGGATTTGCTGAAAGCTGAAAAAATAGAACAGAGTGTAAAATGGATAGTTGACGATGAAGAAAATCTGAAGAGGCTTTTGCAAAGGAATGAAATTGATGCCATAAGTATACTGGAACATCCCGATCCTTCAAAAAGAACTTTAAATTCCGGAGAAAAGTTATTATACAGCAGCTCAAACAAAGAGAACAAGGGCAAGTCCTATAAACATTTTTATGAAAGTTTTATAGGTTTGGATGAGAAATTTATAAAACATAATCGCAAAATTGCCTTTAAGACTTCTATAGCCTGGCTGAAGGCCACAGTGTGGGTGGATGAGAACAAGGATAAAGCCTACAGGACTTTGATTGACAAAGGATATGTTGAGGGTGACATTGACTCAATTTTAAATAAAGCTGAATATTTTATGTGGATGCCGGGAGTAAAATATGTAAAAGATAATGTTTATATATACTTAAGTCAGCAAAGAAGTCAGAATCTCTTAAGCAAAGATATATCGGATAAAGAATTTCTCAAGAAAATATATGAACCGCTGATTCCGGAATTGAACGGCAGATGAGGTTAGGAAAAAATTTAAATTAAAAGTATACTAATCCTATTGACAAGGTAGGGTTTATTTTGTAAAATATAACCGTGAAATCAAGTTAATAGGATAATAATATCAGCTAGAAGAAACTTATCAGAATAAAAGGTCCGACTAGTATTCTAGAGGCGACTGTCAATGATTATTACATTGATGGAGCCTCTTTTTTATATTTGTTTCCATCGGATTGCAAAATTGAAAAAGGGAAAAAGCTACGGGTTTAATATCCTGAAGCTTTATTGCTTATTGCAGAAAAGCAAATGAGTGTGATTCTTAAGAACTTTATTATAAAGTTTTTCCCGCAGAGAGAGTATATTTCGAAAGGGGAGTTGGAAATGGGAGAAAAACAAAGGAAGGCTAAACCGATTATTTTGGGAGTAATATCACTTTTGATAGTGATAGGAACTTCCATTGGTGCACATAAGGGAAGGACTCAAACTTTAACACCATCACAGATGAAGCCGGGGATAGGAATACAGGCTGACTCAAGCAGTGGAGACGATGAAAATTTAATTGAGATTAGGACGTGGACCAGAAAGGACTGTTCATTGGCACCCTGGCTTATAACCGACAAGTTGGGCTATTTTAAAGAAGAGGGCATAAAGCTTGTTTTTACCGGAGAAATCCAGGCAAATCAGCAAATACCGTCTATAATAAATGGAGATAATGATGTAGCTGCTGCACATCCTAATACTTTATTGGTGGCAAACAATGGAGGAGCTGACCTGGTAGGAGTTGTAAGAGGAGGAATAGACCCGGGACCCGAAGTGGATGAAAAGTTCTTACATATGTGGTGGTACGTAAACCCTAAAAAGTATCCTGATGTACATTCCATTAAAGATTTGGAGAATATCCCCGGTAAGTTAAAGTTTTCAATAATAACGACAAATACTTGCACAGATTTTCTGACAAATACCTTGTTTGACAAATATGGTATACCCAAAGACAAAATTGAATGGGTTACAATGCCTGATATACAAGCTATACAGGCTCTAAAACAAGGCTTGACAGATGTCGGTGCAGTTCATCCTCCCTTTTATAAAGGAATGGAAGATGCAGGAATGAGAAAGATAGCTGACACAAGAGATACGGGTTTGGGTCCTGCGGCAGGTGTGACTTATTATTACTTCACCCGAAGCTTTATAGAAAAAAATCCCGATACTGTAGCACGCTTTATTAGGGCAATCAAAAAGGGACAAAAATGGTGTAATGAGCATCCCGAAGAGACTGCCCGATGGACATCAGAAGCTATTGGAGTGCCGGTTACAGGAAATCATTATTACGCTGAAGATGGCAAAATTATTGAAAGTGAAATTGAACCATGGCTCAAGCAACTTGAAGAAAGTAAAGTTATCCCCAAAGGGAAATTCAAGCCTTCGGATATAATAACTCATGAGTTTGAAAAATACTGTGATTAAAAAACATACAATTCCTATTGACATTATAGTGATAAATGGTATATTTATAACAAATAAGTAATATAAAGTAATATATTCCGTTTTCTGATTTGAATAATACAACCTTTACACTGTGATTCAATTTCTTCGATTGTTTTAATGCAAATTAATTTTGCCTTTTAATAATTTTCACCGTTTGATTGATTAAACCCAATTCGAAAAATAACATATGCAGTTTTTTGGCTCGAAACTTATAATATAATTTATTTAGATGACCATTTAAAAGCAGCTTTTGATAAATTTAATAATACTGTGTTGACCAGCAAATGGAGACAAAATTTTCATTGTATGATGAAAGTTTTGTCTCCATTTATTTTCAATAAATATTTAGAAAGGAATCGAGGTAATGCAAAATGAGACAGATAGCTATTTATGGAAAAGGTGGAATTGGAAAATCTACTACAACACAAAATTTAACAGCAGGATTAGGTGAAAAAGGTAAAAAGGTGATGATAGTTGGCTGCGATCCGAAAGCAGATTCAACAAGACTTATATTAGGCGGTCTTGCCCAAAGAAGTGTTTTGGACACCATAAGAGAAGAAGGAGAGGAAGTGGGACTTGAGACTATATCAAGGAGAGGAGCATTTGGGATAATATGCGTAGAATCCGGTGGGCCTGAACCTGGGGTTGGATGTGCCGGAAGAGGGATTATTACTTCCATAAATATGTTGGAGACATTAGGTGCATATACGGAAGATCTGGACTATGTTTTTTATGATGTTTTGGGCGATGTTGTTTGCGGCGGTTTTGCAATGCCGATAAGAGAAGGCAAGGCACAGGAAATATATATTGTTGCCAGTGGAGAAATGATGGCATTGTATGCAGCAAATAATATCTGCAAAGGTATTCAGAAGTATGCCACTTCCGGAGGAACCAGACTTGGCGGCATAATTTGCAACAGCAGAAAGGTAGATGGAGAAAAAGAGCTTTTGGAGGCCTTTGCGAAAGAACTCGGAAGCCAGTTGATATATTTTGTTCCGAGAGATAATGTGGTTCAAAGAGCGGAAATAAACAAAAAAACCGTTATTGAATTTGATCCGTCTCACACTCAGGCTGATGTTTATAGAGGATTGGCAACTGCAGTCGATGAAAATGATATGTTTGTCATTCCAAAACCAATGAAGCAGGAAAGGCTGGAAGAAATTCTTATGGAGTACGGAATACTGGATGCTTAGGGAATTGAAATTAATAGGTTCTGGAAGGAGGAATAAAAATGGCAATTAATTTAAGACGTTCAGAAGCAGTAATCAGAGAAAAAAGATTGAAGTCGGTTGTTGGGTATCAGGGAAGCATAAAGGATCTGGCCAATAAATCTCAGTCGGGTTGTTTGAAAAATGCCAGGAGAGGATTCAGCCAGGCTGCAAATTGCAGTTCGGGCTGTGCGCAAGGTCACTTGTCTACAATACTTGATGCGGCAGTAGTAAATCATGCACCTATAGGTTGTGCTGCCGATGTTATAGGTGCAAATACCGGTTTTAGATGGGGGCAGAATATAAGAAATTGGGAAAAAAGAAATGTTCGCATAATAAACACAAACATGACCGAGTCGGCGACAGTATTTGGCGGAGGGAAGTTACTTAAGGAAGGCATTCGTGAAGCATATAGGAGATTTAATCCTAAAGCGATTTTTGTTACTACATCCTGTGCTTCCGGGATAATTGGTGATGACGTGGAAAGTATTTTACGGGAAGAGGAAGAAGATTTGGGAATACCTGTTGTACCTGTATTTTGTGAGGGATTCAGGTCACAAATATGGGCAACCGGCTTTGATGCAGTATTTCATGCTCTGCTTACACGTATAGTTAAACCTCCGGAGAAAAAACGCCCTGAAATGGTAAATGTAATTAACTTTACTGCCAGTGCAAGGGAATATGTAAAGGAAATGTTTGCAGAACTTGGCCTTGTACCCCAGTTTGGTATCCCCTATAGCACTATAGATCAAATTTCAAGAATGTCAGAGGCTGGAGCAACAATCAGTATTTGTGGCACTTTAGGGGGATACTTTGGCAATGGGTTGGAGCAAAAATTTGGAGTACCTTATGTAACAACCCTTCAGCCCCATGGAATTTCCGGTATTGATAACTGGCTGAGAAACCTGGGAAAAGTTTTAGGCAAGGAAAAAGAAGTAGAAGATTACATTGCCAAGCAGAAAATACTGATCAAACCTGAGCTGGATGAAATAAAATCAAAGCTTAAGGGAAAAAGAGTAGTTGTCGGCATGGGGCCAAGTTTTTCCCATAATTATATAAGGCTTTTAGAGGATTTTGGCATGGAGGTTGTATGGGGAATGGCATGGCATTTCGATCCCCAGCATGACCATGGCGGTTTACCGCATTGTACGATGGAGCTTGCAAAAAAAGAAAGGGATATACCCGCAAGTGTCAGTGACCAGCAAAACCATGAAGTATTGAATTTGCTGAATAAATTGAAACCGGATATTTACATTGGAAGGCATCCGGGATTATCTGTCTGGGCTACGAAAATGGGCATCCCAACCATAATGGTAAGTGATGAATACAGTGCCTTCGGATATAAGGGAACTATAGATTTCGGATACCGCATTATAGATGTACTCACCAATAACAGTTTTGCCCGTAATCTGTCCAAGAGAATTAAGCTTCCCTATACCGATTGGTGGTTTGAACAGGAACCATTCATATTCTTGGATGATGAGGAGTTGAAGAAAAATGCCGCAAGTAGTTGAACAAATAAGACATGTATGCATGTTGGGAGCCTTTGAATCGGTATTGGCTATTAAAAGGGCTGTACCTATAATACACGCAGGGCCTGGTTGCGGAGCAAAGCTATGGACTACTTTGGGGATGCAAAACGGCTGCCAGGGCTCAGGATATGTCGGAGGCCATGCAATACCTTGCACAAATGCTTCGGAGCAAGAGGTTGTATTTGGCGGAAGCGACCGCTTGCGGGAGGTTATAGGCAACACTTTTGATGTTATTGATGGAGATCTGTTTGTGGTAATGACAGGATGCACCTCTGATATTGTGGGAGATGATGTGGGTGAAATAACAAGAAAGTTCCAAAGGCAGGGAAAGCCTATAGTTTATATAGAGTCCGGCGGGTTTAAAGGCAGTAATCTTGAGGGACATGAACTGGTTATTGATGCCATTATAGATCAATATTTAAAGCCTGCAAAGGAAGTTGAAAAAGGGCTTGTAAATATATGGTCGATTGTTCCGTACCAAAATACCTTCTGGTCGGGAGATATAGAGCAGTTAAAGGGACTTGTTTCATCCATCGGGTTAAAACCGAATGTTATTTTCGGCTACGATGGCGGAATAGAAGCGTTGAATAAAGTTCCTGAAGCCCAGTTTAATCTGCTCATATCGCCATGGGTAGGGCTTAAAAATGTAAAAAAACTTGAAGAAAAATTCGGTACTCCGTATTTGCATTATCCGGCCCTGCCGATAGGCCCCACAGAGACTGCTAAGTTTTTAAGGACAGTGGCAGAGTTCTCCGGCATATCTTCTTCAGTAGTCGAAGAGGTCATTCAAAGGCAGGAGGAGAGATATTATTACTATCTTGAAAGGGCAGCCGATAATATGCTGGAAACAAGGCTATTGCCGAGGAGATTTGTAACAATTGCCGATAGCATTTATGCTTTGGGGATTTCCAGGTTCTTAACAAATGATTTGGGTCTGATTCCGGAAAAACAATTTATAACCGATGGAACTCCTTTAGAGTATCAAAACTCTGTAGCAGCCGAGTTTAGAAATTTCACCGATGATATTGTGGCAGAAACTGTATTTACAAATGACGGCGGTTTTGTGGAAGAAGAGCTTCGAAAGATTAAATTCCGAAGCAGACCCTTGATACTGGGAAGTGGCTGGGAGAGAGTTGTGTCAAAAGACATTAAAGGATATCATTTGTCGATTGCTACACCTGTATGCGATCATATGGTATTAAGCAAGTCCTATGTTGGGTATGACGGAAGTTTGCACTTAACCGAGGATATATATTCCGTAGTGCTGGACGATTTCCAGTAAGGTTTGCTACCGGATGATTTGTTCAAAAAGAATATTGACATTATATATTTTAGGATGTATATTATAGTAAAACAAAACAAATCCTACAGGAAAACTAAGATATGGGTTTTAAAAGTTAATAAAAAAATTACTTTTGCTCACCAGAAAACTGGAGGTCATATTCATTCAGAATATGACCTTTTTTATTCCGCCTTTTTTAACCGTGTAAAAGAGGGAAAACGAAGGGGCTGGATGCCCCAAAGTTTACTTAAATATATTTTAAAATGGAGGGGTAAGTATGTCGGAAAAACTAATTGAAATTGACAAGAAACCTATCTCGGAAGTGCAGTTTAAAAGGCTGGTCGAACTGGTAAACAGTATAAGCTATGGGTCGGTAACATTGATAATTCAGGAAGGAAAGATTGTTCAAATGGAAAAGAATGAAAAATTCAGGCTTAGATAATTATAAGTGACGGTGATGAGTTGATGAAATACAAGCTATGTGAACTGAACAAAAAGATGATTGGCTTTTACGGTTTTGCTGTTATTCTGATTTTCTGGCAGGTGGCACCGGTATTTAACTTAATTGATACCCAGTTTATATCTACACCTTCAATGATAATTGAGGCTGCTGCAAAGATTCCTGTTGAATTGTTGATACATATATCCACCAGTGTCCAAAGGGTTTTGCTTGGCTATTTTGCTGCTATACTGACTGCAGTTCCTTTAGGAATTCTTTTGGGCGGCTGGTTTCCAAGAGTAAATAAATTTTTAAATCCTTTGTTCCAGCTTTTTGGACAGATAAATGCCTTTTCACTTTTTCCCCTTTTTATTCTGTTTTTCGGAACAAAAGAACTGTCCAAGTTTTTCATAATTTACTGGTCCTGCATATGGCCGATACTTTCGATGACAACCTTAGGAGTCAAAAATGTGGACCCATTGCTTATAAAAAGTGCAAAATCAATAGGGGCTAACAAATTTATAATTTTTAAAGATGTAATTTTACCGGGTGCCGCCAGGCCTATTTTTTCCGGACTAAGTGTTGGAGCATCAAGAGGATTTTTGATGATTATCGCAGCCGAGATGCTGGGCTCAAGTGCAGGTTTGGGATGGTTTATAAGCAATTCCAGTCAGAATAATATTGTACCCAGAATTTATCTGGGAGCAGTTACTATAGCAATATTGAGTTATCTGTTCAATTATTTGATAAAAAACTTTGAAAACAGTATTATAACTTGGAAAGAGGAGGCCAATGTATAAAATAAACGGTCGGGAGTGAGATTATGGCTGACAGTAAAAAAAGTATTATTGGAAAGATAAAGGATAAATTTATAGACAGTCTTTCTGTTATATTGTTTTTCACTGTATGGGAACTTGGCCCAAGACTCGGTTTTTTAAAAAGCACCTTTGTATCTCCGCCGTCGGAAATTTTTCTGTACTACATAAAACTGATAACTGAAGGGAACCTGATTTCTCATATAGGGATAAGCCTTTTCAGATCTGTTATTGGATTTTTCCTTGCGATTATTGTAGGTGTCCCCTTGGGATTCCTTCTCGGAGGCTGGTTTAAAACCTTTGAGAAGCTTGTTGAGCCGGTTTTGAAATTTTTAGGTCAATTTAACCCTTTTTCTCTTTTTCCGATTTTTATACTTATTTTGGGAATAGGTGAGGCTTCAAAAATAGCAATGATTTTTTGGGTATGTTTGTGGCCTGTAATTTTTAATACCACTACAGGGGTTAAAGAGTTGGATCCTTTGCTGATTAAAGCAGGCCGGGCAATGGGGCTGGATAAGCTTAAGATGCTTATAAAAATTGTTTTGCCTGGAGCGACACCTTATATACTAAACGGTTTCAAACTGGCATCATCAACTGCATTTTTTATGCTGATTGCAGCTGAAATGATGGGCGCAAGCAGAGGATTGGGCTGGCTTGTGTGGAATGCACAGGTAAATTATCAAATTCCGAAGCTTTATGCCGGTACAGGCTTGATATCGGCATTGGGACTGACAATTGACAGGTTATTTAAGTTATGCGAAAAGCGAATACTGGTCTGGAAGCAGCAAGCAGTAAGTTGAGAAACACAAAAAACGGTTTGTGTAATGAATAAATATTGAATATCTTTTTAGATAAAACTTCGGTTGAAATTGATTTACTTTGTGTGTATTATAGTAATTGAAGTTTCTTACTGAAATACACCAAAGTATTTATTTTTTTAATTGGGGTATTTTATTTTAGTGAAATAGAAATTGTGATTGTAATTTTCATATCATTTTATAATATAAAAAAATACCGGGAGATTAAGGCTATGATTGATAAATTCTATCCAATAAGGTATAAAGACGATATAGAAGCTGCATATGCCTCAATTTTAGCACCCTATGCTACTGCTTTTCCTGCTCCCGATAGCAGAGATTACGAAGAGAAACTTCAAAGTGATGACTTAAGAAGTTCATTTCAGAGAGACAGAGACAGAATCATTCATTCCAAAGCCTTCAGAAGGCTGATGTATAAAACCCAGGTCTTTGTTAACCATGAAGGGGACCACTTTAGGACAAGACTGACTCATTCCCTTGAAGTATCTCAATTTGCCAGGGGGATAGCAAAATCTTTGGCTTTAAATGAAGACCTTGCTGAAGCTATTGCATTAGGACATGACTTGGGACATACTCCCTTTGGACATGCTGTTGAGAGTTATTTTGATGAACAGCTGAAAGCCAGAGGTATGGGAAGATTTTATCATAATGAACAGAGCGTTCGAATTGTTGATTTACTGGAAAGCAGAAATTCTACAGATTATAAGGGATTGAATTTAACCAGGGAAGTTCGGGAAGGAATTCTGAAACATAATGAAGATCGCAGCGGTGTTTACACCAATCTGGATCCCTATCTTCCATGCAGCAATCTGGAAGGTCAAGTGGTTAATATAGTGGATACTATTGCCTATGTATGTCATGATTTTGAAGATGGAGTAAAGTCAGGATTGCTCTATAAAAACATACAGAATAATCCCGATATTAAAGAGGCTTTCCTTGAACTTAAGGAAATGATCAGTGAGAAAACAAAGGGAGATATTTGTCTCCATTGTGATTTATATACCGATACTTATTTTATAAGAAAGCTGATACATTATTTTATTTTAAATCTTACAAAGGACAGTCATGAAAACATTATTAAGCTTAAAGTATCATCACTGGATGATGTAAAGCGACTGGCAGAGCAGAAAAAATCCGTTATCGGATTTAATGAAGAAACAAAAAAGGTTTTTGACGAGTTTAAAAAGTTTGTATATAAAAATATTTATGATACTCAGACCATTGTTATTATGGATACTAAAGCGGTAAGTGTTGTAAGTGAAATGTTTGAAGCATTGATAAAAAATCCGAAGTTATTGCCGCCGGAATGGCTGTATAAGTACAATCATATTGAAAATGACGATAATTATAAAGGTTATAAGAATAATGAAATAAGGGTGATATGCGATTATTTGTCGTGTATGACAGACCGCTATGCTTTGGAAGAATATGAAAGATTGTTTGATGCCACAGTTAAGTTATAGAGTAATGAAAGTGAGAAGAATTTGTGTTTTTTTTCATAATTACCTTTAAGTTTTCAATCCACTTCAATATAAGGCTATATAAAAATACAGTCATGTCTAAAACAAATATAAAGCGGATATTAGCCATGTTCTATTTTTTTGCATATATCACTGAAAAATTATCCAAACCGGGAATAAAGGAAATATCATATGGGGATAAAATGTTGTGGACAAAACTTAAGTATGCCATTGATAAAGCAGACAAAAAATGCTTAATTTTAGCCTGCAGCAGATTGACACCGTCGGGAAATACCTTAATGCTTTACAATCATTTATAAAGTATATATAATTTTATCTGTTACGGATAAAAATGTCGAAAGGTAAGGATAGTTATGATTTGGGTAGTAATTATTTTGGCGATAATAGGACTGGATCAGTTGACAAAGTATATGGTTATGAATAACATCGCTTTTGGCGATAAAATACCGGTTATTGACGGTTTTTTTTATCTTGCCCATTGGAAAAACACCGGTGCAGCATGGGGAATTCTGGAAGGATGGAGATTTTTTTTAATTCCGGTTACAATAATTGTGTCGGTTATTTTAGCCCATTATCTTGTAAAGTCGGATAACAAACTTTTTAAGTTATCTCTGTCAATGATATTGGGCGGGGCAATCGGAAACTTGATAGATCGTGCTTTTAGAAACGGCGGGGTTGTTGACTTTTTGGATTTCCATTTTTGGTCATACAATTTTCCTACTTTTAATGTTGCCGATTGTTTTATAGTAATTGGAACTCTGTGTTTATCCTACTATATTTTGTTTGTTATGAAGGATGATAAAAATATGGAAAACAATGAGGTATAAATGACGGAAAGTTAGGTATGGATATGGGTGAAATAAAAATAGCGGAAGAAATAAAACTTATATCGGAAGAAAACGGAACAAGACTTGATGCATGGCTGTCAAAAATTCTTGATAAATACTCTCGCTCATACATACAGAAGTTGATTAATGACGGACTGGTTCTGGTAAATGGGACAGCGGTTAAATCAAATTACAAGGTCAGGATGAAGGACGATATTACAGTACAGATTCCCGAACCGGAGGTATTGGACATTGTCCCGGAGGATATTGACGTCCCGATATTGTATGAGGATGAACATATTATAGTGGTTGATAAGCCTAAAGGTATGGTGGTACATCCGGCGGCAGGCAACTATTCCGGAACCTTGGTAAATGCCCTGATGAAACACTGTGGAAATAATTTATCCAGTATAAACGGTGTAATAAGGCCCGGTATAGTTCACAGGATAGACAAGGATACATCGGGAGTTTTGGTGGTTGCAAAGAGTAATGAAGCCCATGAAAAGCTTTCAATGATGCTGAAGGAACACGATATAAACAGGGTTTATATTACTTTAGTCCATGGCATTATTCGGGAGGAAGCGGGAAAAATTGATGCACCTATAGGAAGGCATCCTGTGGACAGAAAGAAGATGGCAGTGAATACGAAAAACGGCCGAAGAGCCGTTACCCATTTTAAAGTGCTGGAAAGATTTAAAGATGCCACAATGCTGGAAGTTAGGCTGGAGACGGGCAGAACCCACCAAATCAGGGTTCATATGTCCTATATAGGCTATCCCATTATAGGCGATACCGTTTACGGAAGAAAAAAGGACAGATATAACATAGAAGGACAGGCCCTTCATGCCAAATTGCTGGGGTTTGTTCATCCTATCACCAATGAATATATGGAGTTTGAATCGGAACTTCCCGAGTATTTTGTAAAGCTGCTGGAGGAGTTGAGAAGAAATTAAAATTAAGCAGGCAAGTATTTTGCCGGATTTAAAAACCAGAGCAAATTTTATGGGCATGGATGGGAGTAAAGATTAACATTACAGGTTTGAGAATATTTGTCTTTCCAAGACGTATTTTATGTGCTATAATATGGCCTGTAAATTTATCAATGGAGGGAAACGGAATGAAACATATCAAAACTATAAACGGCTCAACATTAAAAGACAGCTTGAAAAAAGGCGGATGCGGCGAATGCCAGACTTCATGCCAATCAGCTTGCAAAACTTCATGCACAGTTGCAAACCAGAGCTGTGAGAAAAATTAATGCAATGTTTTAGTATTTCTGTTTACATTAATATTAGCTATAACTGAAAGTGAAAGGAAGGTTAAACCTTTCACTTTTTGATTACAGCGGAAAATGTGTTGATTTTAGTGACAGCTTTTTTGCTTAACGTTTTTTTACACTGAAGTTTTTCATGTGGGGCCGAATGCCCCAATATTTATTCCTAAAAGCGGGGAGATTGATTTATGATTCATAAATTTTCGCTATACGGCACAAACATTGTTGTGGATGTGAACAGTGGTTCTGTGCACATATTCGATGATGTGGCCTATGATGTGTTGGACTATTATGAAAGCAGTACACCGGAAGAAATAGCCGGGAGGCTTTCGGAAAAGTATAAGAAGGAAGAGATTTTTGAAGCCATTAAGGATATTGACAGTCTTAAGGCGGAAGGATTGCTTTTTTCCGAAGATGTCTATGAAGAGACCATTGCCTTATGGGATAAAAAGCCGGTAATAAAAGCACTTTGCCTTCATATAAGCCATGACTGCAATTTAAGATGTAAATACTGTTTTGCATCAACAGGAGATTTCGGCGGTCAGAGAATGATGATGACAGAAGAGGTGGGCAAAAAAGCCATAGACTTTATTATTAAAGAATCGGGCAACAGGAGAAACCTTGAAATTGACTTTTTTGGCGGAGAGCCTTTGATGAATTTTGAAGTGGTTAAAGAGATTGTAGACTATGCTAGGGCAAAAGAAAAGGAGTTTAACAAGAACTTCAGATTCACGCTGACTACCAATGCCCTGCTGCTGAATGAAGATGTAAAAAATTATCTGAACGAAAATATGCAAAATGTGGTTCTAAGTATAGACGGGCGCAAAGAAGTAAATGATAAAATGAGGTTTAGAGTCGACGGTACCGGCTGTTATGATGATATACTGCCCAAAATAAAGGATATGGCAGAGTCACGCAATCAGGACAATTATTATGTGAGGGGAACCTTTACCAGGGAAAACCTTGATTTTTCCAAAGATGTACTGCATCTTGCCGATGAAGGTTTCAAGCAAATATCGGTGGAGCCTGTAGTTGCCGGAAAGGATTCGGGATACGACTTAAGAGAAGAAGACTTGCCTGTTCTGTTTGAAGAATATGAAAAACTGGCCCTTGAATTGGTGAAGCGCAAAAAGGAAGGCAGAGGATTTAATTTCTTTCACTTTATGATAGATCTTTCTCAGGGTCCATGTATTGCAAAAAGGCTCAGAGGCTGCGGTTCAGGTCATGAATATGTCGCAATAACTCCCGAGGGAGATATATATCCCTGCCATCAGTTTGTCGGAAATGCCGAATTTAAAATGGGAAATGTGGTGGAAGGCAAACTGAACACTGAAATTCAGGAACGTTTTAAAGGCTCGAATGTTTATACAAAGGAAGAGTGCAGCAAATGCTGGGCAAAATTTTACTGCAGCGGAGGATGCGCAGCTAATTCATACCAGTTTAACAATGACATCAATATACCTTATAAAGTGGGCTGCGAACTTGAAAAGAAAAGACTGGAATGTGCTCTTTGGATAAAGTCCCAAGGTATATAGTTATGCTTAATGTGTAAAAATATTTACAATAAGTATATTTAATATGAACATGATGGACGTAAGAACTTAAATTTTCCAAAAGAGTTTTTCGCCAAAGGGCGGATAAGATGGTATGCGTTTTTTGAGAGGGGTGGCTGTGTGGGCAAAATCACATTGGAAGATTTAAAGAAGAATGAAGAAATCTCCACTCTTTTTGAAACAGCGGACAAGCAGCTTGCTGCAATGGGCTATACCGAACATTCCTTCAGACATGTAACTTTGGTGGCCAATGCCGCAGGAAATATACTTAAGACTTTGGGGTATGATGAGCGTGAGGTGGAACTGGCTAAGATGGCCGGTTATCTCCATGATATAGGAAATGCGGTAAATAGGGTGGATCATGCCCATTATGGTGCTATTCTGGCATATCAAATACTGACCAGGATGGGGATGGAAATTAAAGAAGCCGCAGAAATAATGCTGGCAATAGGTCATCATGACGAAGGCAGCGGCGGCGCTGTGAGCCCTATTTCGGCGGCTGTGATTCTTGCAGATAAATCCGATGTTCACCGGACAAGGGTTAGAAATAACGATATTTCTACTTTTGATATACATGACAGGGTGAATTATGCCGTTGAAAGTTCGAAAATATATGTGGACAAGGAGAAAAAAATTGCGGTTCTTGAACTGCATATCGACACAAATATCTGTCCGGTAATGGACTATTTTGAGATTTTTTTGGTTAGAATGACGATGAACAGAAGAGCAGCAGAATTTTTAGGACTGAAGTTTCAACTGATTATTAACGGTACCCATTTACTTTAGCAATAACCTAAAATTTACACATATGTTAGTTTGATTATTGACGAGCCTATTTTATAGTTATATAATATCTTCATGTGGACAAGAATAAAAGGGGGAATTTAACAGATGAAAGGCAACTACGGAATTAAGTCCCTTTTTCTGATTTTGATTATAGGTTTATTAACTTATATATCAATAGCGGGACTTACAATTCAGGGGACAAATATCGACATACCTAAAGTGTCGGAAAATATCAGATACGGTATTGACATCCGGGGAGGTGTCAGAGCGGTTTTGACGGCACCAGCTGACGTAAATCCAACTAATGAACAGATGGAAGCTGCAAAACAGGTAGTTGAAAATAGATTGGACTATCAAAAGGTTTACGACAGAACAGTATTGCTTGAAAAGAACAATAAGAGAATCATCGTAGAAATACCCTGGAGACAGGATGAAAAAGAATTTGATCCCAATAAAGCGATAAATGAGTTGGGTATGACAGCTCAGCTTACTTTCAGGGAAGTGGACAAGGAAAAAGTGGATGAATACGGTAGATATTTACCTTTGGACGATAAAATAATACTAAAAGGTGACGATGTGGTAAAATCTACACCGGAAACAGATCCAAGCACCGGAAAGGTATATGTTGCTTTGAAATTGAGTTCCGAGGGAGCAAAAAAGTTTGAGGAAGCTACAGGCCGGCTGGTGGGAGAGCCTTTAGCCATATTCATGGACGAACAGTTGATTTCTGCACCCACTGTTAGACAAAAGATTACTGGAGACAGTGCCGTTATAGAAATTAACAATCCTGACCCAAATGCTGCAATCAAGGAAGCCACTGAGCTTTCCAATACAATCAATGCCGGTGCACTTCCGTTTAAGCTTGAGGCAGTTCAGATTGAATCCATCAGTCCGACTCTTGGTAAGAGTGCTCTTGATGTTATTTTAAGGGCAGGATTGATAGCAGGTATCCTTGTGATATTGTTTATGTTATTGTATTACAGATTGCCTGGAATTATAGCCGATATAGCTCTTTTATTCCAGATTGTTGCTCAGGTTTTGATTATATCATCGGTGGGAATGTCCCTTACCCTGGCAGGTATTGCCGGTATCATACTCACAATAGGTATGGGTGTTGACGCAAATGTTATTATATACGAGAGAATAAAAGAAGAAATAAGAGCAGGAAAGACAGTAAAGGCTGCTATTGATGCAGGATTTGACAGAGCCTTTGCGGCAATATTTGACGGTAATATTACCACATTGATTGTAGCAGTAGTGCTCTATATGTTGGGTTCAGGTCCTATACAGTCCTTTGCCTTTACCTTGGGCTTGGGAGTATTGTTGAACTTTATCACTGCGATAGTTATATCGAGAACCTTCCTGCGGGCAATATCCAGCTACAAAGTTACAAAGAACCGTTGGTTGTACGGTGTGAGGGGAGGCAACAGCAATGTTTGATTTTGTAGGAAACAGGAAATATTTCTTCGGTTTTTCGGCATTGATTTTAATTGCTTGTATAATAGCGCTTATATATCATCAAGGTATGAACCTTGACATACAGTTTCAGGGTGGTACTATCCTTGAGTTTCAAATGAAAAATCCTAATGTTGATTTAAATAAGGCTATTAATGTTGCGCAGCAAGCTTCAGGAAAAATTGCAAATGCACAAACTTCATATTCTTTGGATACAACCAATGAAAGAGTTGACTTGCTGGTTTTAAATATTGCTTCCAGGCTTTCCGAGGAAGAGTATGATAAAGTTGTTGCTGCAATAGAGGAAAATTTTGAAGTAAAAGAGGGTACAAAGCCCACACCCAGGGTAGTTGATCCAGTCATGGGTAAGGAGATGGCTGCAAAAAGTATTTTGGCAATTGTAATTGCTGCTGCATTGATGGTTGTATATGTATGGGTAAGATTTAAGGTTATGGGAGGTCTTCTGGCAGGACTGGCTTCGGTAGTTGCATTGCTGCATGATGTTATGGTAATGATTGCTCTGTATGCAATATTGCAGCTTCCGGTGAATGAATCGTTCATTGCTGCTATTTTGACAATAGTAGGTTATTCAATCAACGATACCATTGTTATATTCGACAGAATCAGAGAAAACAGTACCCTGCTCAGAAAAGAAAGCCTTGCTACTATTGCGAACAAGAGTATATCACAATCCCTTAGCCGTACAATAAACACAGCATTGACTACTATAGTATGTATTTTGACAGTGTATATATTTGCAGCTTACTATAATATTGAATCGATTAAGCTCTTTGTACTGCCGCTTTTGGTAGGTCTTATAAGCGGAACATACTCTACAATATTTATTGCAAGTCCTTTGTGGGTAGTGATGAAGGAACGCCAGGCAAAGAAGCTGGCAGCTTCAAAACCTGCTAAGGCTTAATGGATAATGGAATAAAACTCGGGAACATTTAAGTTCCCGGGTTTTAATTATATTTTGATGCTATAATTTCAGAGGTCCTATTGCTGTAATCTTTTAAAGAATAAATATTGATTTTTTTTTTATTTTGTGTTAGTATTTTTTCACAAGCTGACGGTATCGAATGTGAACCGTACGGCCTTTGAATTAATTGAACAATTTATTGAAAGAACTGCTTTGATCCGATTTGGACAAGGACAGATTGGCAAAAGCTTTAATATATTTGTTGATAGATTAAAGTCAGTTCTTATTGAACTGACTTTTTTAATATAAGATTTTAATGAAATTATGTGATGATAGAATTTTTTGATAGAAAAATTTAAAGATTTTTGGAGATAATCTTAAAGAAAAGACGGAATGTTTTCGGTAATGAATTATACAAAGAACAATAACAGGAGCAAAAGAGCATTAAAAAGCTAAGGAGTGTTGATAATATGAATGAAAAGATTACAGTTTCAAATTTTCGTGAAAGCAAAAGAACCGGCAGAAAGATTACCATGCTTACGGCTTATGATTATCCTACAGCTAAAATAATAGACCAGTCGGGAGTTGATGCAATTCTTGTGGGCGATTCGCTGGGTATGGTGGTTTTGGGATATGAAGATACCACAAGGGTAACCATGGAGGATATGGTTCATCACACAAAGGCTGTTGTCAGAGGTGCAAAAAGGGCAATGGTTGTGGCAGACATGCCTTTTTTATCCTATCACATGGGTATATATGAAAGTGTGAGAAATGCGGGAAAGCTGGTTAATGAAGCCGGATGTAAGGCAATTAAACTTGAGGGCGGAGAAGAGGTTGTAGAAGATATAAAAGCAATAATTCGTGCCGGGATACCGGTTATGGGACACTTGGGCTATACACCCCAGTCTATAAACATATTCGGAGGACATAAGGCACAGGGTAAAACCTTTGAAACTGCAAAAAAGATATACAAAGATGCCTTGCTGCTTCAGGAAGCCGGTGTTTTTGCCATAGTATTGGAATGTGTTCCTTACAAGCTTGCCAAATTCATAACCGAGAAGCTTGAAATACCTACAATTGGTATAGGCTCGGGTGCAATGTGTGACGGACAGGTACTTGTAATTCACGATATTATCGGAATGTTTAGGGATTTTGTTCCAAGGCATACAAAGAGATATGCCGATGTGGGTGAAGTTTTGGAAAATTCGGTTAAGAGTTATATAAAAGATGTTACAGAAGGTGTCTTTCCTACAGAGAAGAACTCATTTACCGTTGAAGATGAGGTAATTGAAGCTTTGGAAAAACTTAAACTTTAATAGGAAATTCAATATATTTTAAAATAAATATTTAAAGGATATTATTGCCAGTATTAAAAATATGACTATAATATTTGTTATACAGTATTCCGGAAAAGAAGGGACAATATATGAGATTGATTAATAAAATCAGTGACTTGAAAGTTATAATAAAATCAAATAAATCTATGGGAAAGACCATTGGATTTGTTCCCACAATGGGCTATTTGCATGAAGGGCATTTGTCACTGGCCAAAAGGTCGGTTCAGGAAAATGATTTTACTGTAATGAGCATATTTGTAAATCCTACTCAGTTCGGGCCTAATGAGGACTTTGAAAGGTATCCCCGCGATTTGGAAAGGGATTTGGCTTTGGCGGAATCGGTGGGGGTTGATATTGTTTTTGCACCATCGGTGGAAGAAATGTATCCTGAAGGTTACAAGACTTATGTTAATGTGGAGGATATAACCGGTGTGCTTTGCGGGCGTTCAAGACCCGGTCATTTCAGAGGTGTTACTACAGTTGTCAATAAATTATTCAATATTGTTGAGCCTGATAAGGCATATTTCGGGCAAAAGGATGCGCAGCAGGTTGTTGTCGTAAAAAAGATGGTTAAAGACCTCAATATGAACCTCGAAGTGATTGCATGTCCGATAGTCCGGGAACCGGACGGATTGGCTATGAGTTCAAGAAATACTTATTTGAGCAGTGAAGAGAGAAAAGCTGCCCTTATACTGTCGAAGTCTCTGTTTGAAGCGGAAGAACTTATTAAACAGGGTGAAAGAAGCGGCAAAAAGATAGCGGAATATATTGAAGGCAGAATTAAGACGGAAAAACTTGCGGAAATTGACTATGTTGAAGTGGTTAGTGCCGATAGTCTTGAAAAATTGGAAGAGCTTAAGGGAAGTGTACTGATAGCTCTGGCTGTAAAATTCGGTAAAACGAGACTTATTGATAATATAATAGTGGAGGTGTAGATATGTTTGTACATTTAATGAAGTCAAAAATCCACAGGGCTGTAGTAACGGAATCAAACCTCAATTATGTCGGAAGTATAACCATTGATGAGGATTTAATGGATGCTGCCGATATAATGGAAAATGAAAAGGTACAAGTGGTTAACAACAATAACGGAAACAGGTTTGAGACCTATGTGATTCCGGGAAAAAGAGGAAGCGGTATGATTTGTTTGAACGGTGCCGCAGCAAGGCTTGTACAACCTGGAGATATAATAATCATTATTTCTTACGGCCTTTTTGAAAAAAATGAGGCAAAAAACTTTAATCCCAAAATAGTTTTTGTGGATGAAAACAATAAAATAGTAGAGATAAAGGGTGAAGAAGAACACGGGGAAATATATACCCCAAAATAATAATGGTCTGTAAAGTTACAGTTAAAAACTTTCAGACCATAAAGAATTGTCTTCCAGGCTGCTTGTCTGTGGAATCAGGAAATTTGAAAAGTCAGGCAGCTATATTATTTTGAAAAATAGTCTATAACAAGTCCTCCGATGATAAATTCCGCCATAAGTACAATGCTGTTTTTAATTATCATGGTTGCAACAAATTTGGTATAGCTGTTATACTCAAGAACTGTCTGATTAAGTATCAATACTGATATACCTAATGAAAGTAATATAAGTGCGGCAACAGTACCGTGTGTTATCAGTGCCATGGAAAAATTATTGATTTTTTTAAATTCTTCAAAAATTTTCATGATTTTATCGCAGGCAATCTTTTTTATCTTGTTGGTTTGCATGATTTAACCCCCTTTTATAATTCAACCCACCTAAATAATTAATAAGTGAAACAAGTTCTATACTTTAGAAGTCTGTAATTGATAAATTTTGTATAGGTATATTCTGTGATGATTCAAAACAAAAATAGCGATGCTGTAAAGAGCAGCGCTTTTTAGAAGATACCACAAAAACTGTTTATTTTCAATGCAAAAACATTACCAGTTATGCTTATTAATGTTTATATTTTAGTATACCTTTGACATAAAAGCAGGATTTGATAGATATATGTTGTATATTTTATTATAATATAATGACCTAATATTTATAAATATCAAAGGTGAAAATATGGAAAAAAATTTTGTTTATTCTTCTGAATTGGTTCCGGGTATGAGGATAGCGGAAACAATTCTAAATGACTACGGAGCAATTGTAGTATCGGAAGGGACAGTTCTTGACGAAAATCTAATAAGTAAGCTCAAAAATATAGGTGTTTACCGTCTACAGATTTTTGACAGAGAAATTATTAAAGTCGAAACCAGAGATGTTTTTCTGAAAAAGTATAATGAAAATGTAAAAATGGTTAAAGAAATAATCTGGGATATTTCTATCGGAAACCGATTCAACTCTGCCAAAGTGAATGAAGTAGTTGACTCTCTACTGGAAAAGGCAGAGGAAAGAAGTGATATTATAAGTTGCCTGAATCAAATCAGAGGTGCCGATGAGTATACCTATAGCCACAGTGTCAACGTGTCGCTAATTGCCATGCTCATTGGCAGGTGGATGAAACTAAATGATGAAAAATTGAGATTGTTGGTACAGGCAGGGCTTTTACATGATGTTGGAAAAACAAAGGTATCTTTTGAAATTTTGAACAAACCGGGCAAATTGACCGATGAGGAATTTGAGGAAATTAAAAAACATACTGTTTATGGATATAGAATTCTCGAAAATGTTCCTTTCATAAGCAGAGAAGTTTTGGCAGCAGTATTGATGCACCATGAAAGAGAAGATGGTTCGGGATATCCTACCGGATTAACCGGTGAAAAATTGAATCTGTTTACAAAAATAATTTCTGTGGCTGATATTTTCGATGCCATGACCTCCAACAGAGTATATAAAGGAAAGGAAACACCCTTTGATGTATTTAAATATATGGAGGAAGATTCAATAGGAAAATTGAGCCCCGTTGTGGTGAATGTATTGCTGAACAATATTGCCAACTATTATATTGGAGACAAAGTAGAGCTTAACAGCGGAGAGACAGGCGAAATTGTATATATTAACCCCAGGAGTGTATCCAAGCCTATAATAAAAGTGGGAGACAGATATATAGATATGATGGTTGAGAAGGATGTAAAAATAAAAGAAATTATATCATAGGCAAGATACAAAAAATAACATTATGTGACATGATACAAGTTATAATCTGTAGAAAATTAAAATAAAACAGAAAAATAAGTTGTAATATTGCAAATCATGGAAAATTTTATCAAAAACTTATTGTATACAAAATTTTGGTATTATTGTATAATGTATGTTAGAATGATGGGGTATGGGGGGTGGACATGCTTGCTTAGCAAATACTTACAAAGCAAAGTGGAGGTTGAATTAAACGAAGGGAATTCCGGTAACGGTAAGATGCAGCTGGAATACTATCTTATCGAGAGTGATTATAGCCAAGGCTATGATTGTGCAGGAGACAAAGTCTATGGAATTGAAATTGTCAAAAAAGATAACGAATACTATGCCGAAAGTGAAATTATTCGGAACTTGTCCAACAGCAAAGAGGATACGAAAGGAATACTGAGTCTATTAGCAAGGAATACGGTAACACCAATCGGGCTACCAAGTGTTATAGATGATCTTATGGCTTTATAGAAAATACGCTAAAAAAGAAGATACGATAAAAAAAGAGCTTTTAAAGCTCTTTTTTTTAGTCATTTCTTGTTATAAATACCTAAATATTCACAATACAAAAAGACATTTCCTTATCTAATAAAAGGATTTTCAAAGGAAATAGAGAATAGTATAATATAACAATGTATATCCTTTGAAATTGAAAGGTGTTGATATTATGTTAGTACGTGAAGAGCTCGAAGAACTTGAGAAAAGAACTCTTTCTCCCTATGCCCAGCTGAGCTCTCAATCCAGAGGCAGAGAAATAGAGGAAAAAGAATGCGATCTTCGAACCAGGTTTCAAAGGGACAAAGACAGGATTGTTTATTCAAAGGCTTTCAGAAGGTTAAAGCATAAAACCCAGGTATTTATATCTCCGGAGGGAGACCATTATAGAACTAGACTTACCCATACATTGGAGGTTACTCAAATTGCCAGGACTATTGCACGAAGCCTACGACTGAATGAAGATCTTACGGAAGCCATTGCTTTAGGTCACGATCTTGGACATACTCCCTTCGGACATACCGGGGAAACGGTACTGAACTCCATATGCCCCCATGGATTTAAACACAATGAGCAGAGTCTGAGAGTTGTGGATGTACTTGAAAAGGAAAACGGATTAAACCTTACATGGGAAGTAAGGGACGGAATAAAAAACCATACCGGCGATGTGCTTCCGTCAACATTGGAAGGACAGATCATCAGATTTGCAGACAGAATTGCATATATAAACCACGATATTGACGATGCCATTAGAGGTGGTATAATTTCAAACGAGGATTTGCCGGAGGAATGTTTAAAAGTGCTCGGCTACAGTTCGAGAGAAAGAATAAATAACATGATTGTAGATATTGTTGAACAGAGCAGGGGGGTAAATGAAATAAGGATGAGCCCTCATATCCAAAAGGCCATGAATGAGCTGCGGGAATATATGTTTAAAAACGTGTATATCGGTTCAAAGGCCAAAAAGGAAGAAATAAAGGCACAGAATATTGTAAAGCAGCTATATTACTATTTTAAAGAAAATAAAGACCTGCTGCCTAAGGAAATGTATAAATTTGTTGAGAGGGACGGTTACGACAAGGTTGTATGCGACTATATTGCCGGAATGACCGATAGATTTGCCGTGAAAAAGTTTAGAGAAATTTTTATTCCTGAACCGTGGAATTGATATGCAGTTAAAAATTGTTTATTTGAGATTTTTAGACTAATTATAAAATTTTTCGATACAGGGGATAAGTTTTTTGGTATAAAAATTATACATGAATATTTTGGCAGTAATATTCGACAAATAAAAATTGTTCCTCAGATAGTGCGTGATACGGCTATACGTATAATTTGGCAGCATTATTGAAAAAATATCTAAAAATATTTTTTTAAGAAGGATTATTTGAATTTATGTAGAATAATAATTGAGTTTATGAGAAAATAGGGAATAATTGATTATAAAATATTGATTTCAATAGATTTCGTGATATTTATGCAATTATTTTATTAAACGGAATATTATATAGAGCTATAGTTTGTATAATGCAAATAATTAAAATTGACAATAAAAAGAAGGAATATTAATAATAATGTCGAAGTTTAATTTTAGGGAAAATTGATTTGTTGAGATCTCTAGGGGTCAGTAACGTTTTTGATTTCAGTTACAGGACCTTAGAAATATAGAGTACAGTTTTTTTATAAAAGGAGATGTATTGAAAGAAGAGAGCAGAATGTATGTGAAATATCCGGAAGAATTGATAGAAGAAATTAGAATGAGCAACGACATTGTAGATGTCGTGAGTGAGTATGTAAAGCTCGAGAAAAAGGGAAAGAATTATTTCGGACTTTGTCCCTTTCATCGGGAGAAGACGCCGTCCTTCAGTGTAGACAATACAAAGCAATTGTTTTATTGTTTCGGTTGCGGTAAAGGCGGAAGTGTAATTCAGTTTATACAGAATATTGAAAATTTAGAGTACATAGAGGCTATAAGGTTTTTGGCTGAAAGAGTTAGAATTACACTGCCTGAAGGGGAAAGCGAAGAGGAGAAAAAGAGGGCTCTTAAAATTCAAAAAATTATAAAAATAAATACCGATGCAGCAAGATTTTTTTATGAACAGCTGAATGCACCAGGAAATTCTGAAGCAAGACAATATCTTGCAAAAAGAAAAGTCAGCGAAAGTATAGCGAAAAAATTTGGGCTGGGTTATTCAACCAATGATTGGGATTCATTATACAAGTACCTGAAAAGTAAGAATTATAGTGATGAAGATTTGGCAGACAGCGGTTTGGTGATTGCGCGAAAAGACGGAAACGGTTTTTACGACAGATTCAGGGGAAGACTTATGTTTCCTATTTTTGATTTGCGTGGTAATGTAATTGGATTTGGAGGCAGAGTTTTGGATGATTCGCTTCCTAAGTATATGAATTCTCCCGAAACTCTTGTTTATAACAAAAGAAAAAATTTATATGCGCTGAATTTTGCCAAAAATTCATCGGAGAAACGAATAATTGTTGTTGAAGGGTATATGGATGTAATATCCCTTTATCAGTTTGGAATAATAAATACAGTAGCATCTCTTGGCACAGCATTGACGGAAAGTCAGGGAAGGCTGCTGAAAAAATATGCTGAAGAAATAATAATTTCCTATGATGCTGATACAGCTGGTCAGGAAGCTACAATGAGGGGATTGAATCTCCTGAACGATATAGGCTGTAATGTGAAAGTGTTATTGATTCCAAAGGGAAAAGACCCCGACGAGTTTATTAAAAGCAACGGAGCTGATGCTTTTAGGAAATTGGTAGATAATGCTTTGACATTAGTTGAATATAAAATTAAAATGTTAAAGAAACAAATTGATACCGCAACTATTGAGGGAAAAATTAACTTTTTGAACAGGGCGGCAGACATTATTGCTAAAATCGACAATAGTGTTGAGCAGGAAATGTATATAAAAAAGATTTCTGCGGATTATGGCATAAGTCAGGAATCCATGTTTGCAGAGGTTGTTAAGAGAATTAAGCCTAAGGGGAATTTTAAGCCCACTGTTAAAGTAGAACTGCCGAAAGCTGCAAGTAAGGAAAAAAGCAACAATCAGGCAATGGAAGACTATTTGGCTTACTATGAGAGAATGGTTTTATCATTGTTGTGCATAGACAACTCTCTATATAAAAAAATTGAAGACAAGATTGATTTGGAATTTTTTACATTGGAGGAGAACAGAAAAGTTGCTGAAATTATTTTTAATAAAATAAAAGAAAAAAAAGGTATAGTGCCGGCAGAGCTTTTAAACATGGTAAGCAATGAATCGGCGAATATTTTTGCAAGATTGATACAGGGGGAATGTAATTTTGAGGATAACTTAAGGGCTATTTTGGATATAATTAAGAAAATAGAGGGAATCAAGCTTGACAAAAGACAAAAAGAAATACTTAGCATGATTTCTTCGCAAAAAAATAAAGAAGAAGTTGAAAAGCTTAAAGAGGAGCTAAAAAACATTTTAATTCGAAAAAAAAATATGTAGAGATACATTTAATGAATGATCGGAGGGGCAGTAGTGAAACCCAATAATGAAAGTAAAAAAGCAATTTTAAAGGAACTTATTGAAAAAGGCAAACAAAAAGGAATGCTCACATACAAGGAGATAATGGATGCCTTTGAAGAAATCGAAATTGATCCTGAGCAGATAGAGAAGGTTTATGAAACTCTAGAAAACTTGGGAATAGATGTTGTTGGAGATATAGAAGATGAGATTGAGGATATTCAGCTTACTGAAGAAGACCTTGATCTTTCGGTACCTGAGGGTATAAGTATTGATGACCCTGTAAGGATGTACCTTAAGGAAATAGGAAAGGTACCCCTTTTGAGTGCCGATGAGGAAATCGAATTGGCAAAAAGAATGGAAAAGGGCGATGTGGAAGCTAAGAAGAGACTGGCAGAGGCCAATTTAAGGCTTGTTGTCAGCATAGCCAAAAGATATGTGGGAAGAGGAATGTTGTTCCTTGACCTGATTCAGGAAGGTAATCTGGGCTTGATTAAAGCCGTTGAAAAGTTTGATTACCGTAAAGGTTACAAGTTCAGTACTTATGCAACCTGGTGGATTAGACAGGCTATTACCCGTGCTATAGCGGATCAGGCAAGAACAATAAGAATTCCTGTCCATATGGTTGAGACAATAAACAAACTGATAAGGGTATCCAGACAATTGCTTCAGGAACTGGGAAAGGAGCCTCAGCCTGAAGAAATTGCAAAGGAAATGAATATGCCTGTTGAAAAGGTAAGGGAGATAATGAAAATATCGCAGGAGCCTGTGTCTTTGGAAACACCTATCGGTGAGGAAGAGGACAGCCATCTTGGCGATTTCATACCCGACGATGATGCTCCAGCACCATCGGAAGCTGCTGCGTTTACATTGTTAAAAGAACAGTTGATTGATGTTTTGGATACATTGACTCCAAGGGAAGAGAAAGTGTTAAGGCTTAGATTCGGCCTCGATGACGGAAGAGCAAGGACTTTGGAGGAAGTTGGCAAAGAGTTTAATGTTACCAGAGAAAGAATCAGGCAGATAGAAGCTAAAGCATTGAGAAAACTCAGACATCCAAGCAGAAGCAAAAAATTGAAGGATTATCTTGATTAAACAAAGGAATTAAAAAGGTATATGAGATTTATAAAAAGAGCAGATGGGTTATAAAGGCCATCTGCTCTTTTCGGTTTTGATTATGGGAGAATCAACTTTAAAAAAAATTCCCGTACAAATAAGTGCTTACAAAAAGCAGAACTTTTTGTAACGGGATTTAGGGGAGTAAAATTGATTCAATTGTATGATAATAGAAAAGTATATAAAAATCAATAACTAATACTGTTCGATTTACTGAACACAGGCAAAAAGTGTTAAACATGATTGACACAAATTTTGGCAAGCGATACCGCATATTTTTACAAATTATAAATAAAAATATTTTACATGGAATAAATAATTAGTCTGTGTAGCAAAATAATGCAAGAAAAATTAATAGAAAAAAGGAGATGACTTTAATGGATCAGACAAACAAAAATGAAATAGAATTTACCACCTATGATAGATTACTGATAGCATGGGAAAACTCAATGGAAATGGTACGGGATTTTGAAATGTACTCAAAGAGGATAGAAGATGAAAAGGTGAAGGAGGTTTTCAAGCAGTTTGCAGAAGAGGAAGGCAGACATGCCAGCAAGCTGAGAGAACTGCTATTGGAGTACAGGAATAAAAAAATTGAGTTATAAATAAATTTGCATTTGGCTATTGTAACTTAAATTTAATGAAGAATACCGGCATCAATTTGAGTTTATTTACTTGTATAGAAACCAAATGCCGAGTTCAGGGGATTGTATGTGGGTTAACGCGGTTGGGAAGTTAACAGTTTAAACTTGAAAAAAATATGCAAAAAAGTAGCATAACAGCGTATTAGTTAGAATTACGATGAAATTAAATGAAAACTGATAAAATTTTTATAAAAAGGTGAAAAATTCTCTTGACCGAATAACGATGCTTCAGTATAATATAATCTGTGCTCGGTGATGAAAAGCTTGGCACAATAAGCATTCCTCAATAGCTCAGTCGGTAGAGCATGCGGCTGTTAACCGCAGGGTCGTAGGTTCGAGTCCTACTTGAGGAGCCAAGCGGGCCTTTAGCTCAGTTGGTTAGAGCAACCGGCTCATAACCGGTTGGTCCGGGGTTCGAGTCCCTGAAGGCCCACCAAAATTATTGAAATGAATTGGCAGCCACTCTGAAAAAGAGTGGCTGTTTTAAATTTTACATAAAAAATGAAACTAATATTCTTTAACCAACTTAAAATGGTTTTTATTGAACTCAAGGATTCCTTCGTCGCGTAATTTGCAAAGTTCTTTTGACATGGCACTTCTGTCTACTGACAGGTAATCTGCAAGTTCCTGGCGATTAAAGGGTATACTGAAAGTGTTTGAACCGGACTTTATGGCCTGCTCTGACAGATAAGAAAGAAGCTTTTCCCTTGTTGTTCTCTTTACTATATGTTCCAACTTCTGTGTCAGCATTATATTTTTGCTGGCCAGTATTTTAAGTATGTTCTGAATGAGCCTGCTGTGAAAAAGGCACGCAGAAGAACAGGTAGTAGTGATTTTACCGAAATCGACGAAAAGTACTTCCGTTTTTTCAGTTGCGACGGCGCTTACCGGAAGTTTTTGAATATTTGCAAAGGCAAAGGCTTCTCCAAACATTTCTCCCGATTGCACTTTGGTAAGTATGGCTCGATTTCCCCAGAAGTCTTCCTTGATTATATTTACACTTCCGTATAAAACAATTCCAACATCGTTTATAGCATCACCGGCAGACAGAATATACTCATCTTTGGCGTAAGATGCCTTTCTTGCAGACAGGCATTTTAACATTTTATCAAGGTCAGTTTTCTCGATACCGGAAAACAAAGGTGAATTACACAAAACATTCAGATATTCTTTCATATTTACCTCGCTTTTGTTGCAAAAACAACAGATATTTTTAATTGATTATAGTACAATAACATCACAAGGTCAAGATAAGCAAATTTGAAAACGTTTGTCAAACTGCCCGGAAGAGGAGCAGTGAAATGTAGAGGAGGTAAGAAAAATGATCAGAAGAATAATAAAAATAGATGAAGAAAAATGTAACGGATGCGGACTTTGTGCAGAAGCCTGCCATGAAGGTGCAATCGGAATAGTTGACGGCAAGGCAAAACTGTTGAGAGATGACTACTGTGACGGCTTGGGAGACTGTTTACCGGCATGCCCAACAGGTGCCATTTCTTTTGAAGAGCGCGAGGCTGCACCTTATAATGAAGAAGCTGTTATGAAAAATAAAATGAAAAAGTTTGCGCAAAATATGCCTTGCGGCTGTCCCGGTTCACAGTCAAGGCAAATAAACAGGGAGACTGCCCATACGGTTCACAATGAAGTACCGGCGGTTGAAAGTCAGCTTTTACAGTGGCCTGTACAAATAAAACTTGTTCCGGTAAACGCACCCTATTTTGACAATGCAAATCTGCTTATTGCAGCCGATTGTACAGCATATGCCTACGGAAATTTCCACAACAAATTTATAAGAAACAGAATAACGCTTATAGGCTGTCCCAAGCTGGACGATACCGATTATTCGGAAAAGCTTACAGCTATTATCTCCAATAATAATATAAAGAGTATAACAGTTGTTCGTATGCAGGTTCCATGTTGTGCGGGAATTGAAAATGCTGTAAAAAAAGCGCTTCAAAATAGCGGCAAGATTATTCCGTGGCAGGTTGTGGTTATTTCTCCCGACGGAAGGATTATTGAAGATTGATGGTAACGGCTTTTCAAATACCAATTGTAAAGTCGGGTTCGGTAAATCAAAGAGTTATTGCAGACATAAAAAACAACTTCCGCTTGTTTTGATATCTTCCATAATTTCTATGGAGTGTATGCAAAATAAGCGGAAGTTTTGTTGCCTTAATTTTTGCTGTCTATGCTTTGGAAGTGTATTAAAAATGGTTACTCTTTATTTAATTTTTTCCAAAAATGTATCGAAATTTTCCGTATTATCATTAGCCTTTGTGTTGACACTTTTTTTAATGGTATTTTTATTTGCAATGCAATTATTAAGGCTTTCGGTCAATATTACCGTTTCAGATGCACTTTCGGTGTCCTTTACCTGAGCGGAAAGTCTGAAAATCATATTCATATTTCAACACCTCAGAAAAATTTATAATAATTATTATTTATTATGTTCCGTTTTTTTTGTATAATTTATGAGAATATTAGTTATTCTCAATATATAGTGCCAAATGTCAATGCATAGACACAGCATGTGGATAAAATATAAATATATGGAAATTTCGTTGTGTCTATACATATTATAACAGGTGATGGAATGATATTAAAGGGAAGAATTAAATTTATTGCAGATATGACACCTGATTGCAATATTTTGAGTGATATTGGAACTGATCATGCATATATTCCTATTTATATGGTTAAAAACGAAAGATGCAGGAAGGCTATTGCCTGTGATATACGCGAAGGTCCTGTTGCAGTGGCAAACAGGCATATAAAGCAGTTCGGCTTGGAAGATAGAATAGAGACCAGACTGGGAAGCGGATTGAACCCTATTTCTGAGGAAGAAATGGATGTGTGCGTTATAGCCGGAATGGGTGGTGTTCTTATACGGGAGATATTGGCCGAGGATATTGAAAAGGCAAAGTTGGCAAAAACTTTGGTCATCCAGCCTATGAACTGCATTGAAATTGTGAGGGAATGGCTTTATGGAAACGGGTTTGATATTTACGATGAAGGATTGATAAATGAAGGATTCAGAATATATAATGTTATTGTTGCACGATGGACGGGAAAAATGGTATCAAAGGATCAGTTTTACTATCACATTGGTGAAAAGCTGATTGAAAAGAAAGATCCGCTGTTAAAGAGGTATGTACAGAGAAGGCTTGATATTATAGATAAAGTTCTCGGTGAAATGAAAGATATGAAGGATCCGGACTTTTCCATTATAGACCAACATAAAAAAATGAGGGAAGAACTTTGTTTACTGCTCGAGAAAATAGACTAAAGGAGTGATAAAATGGCTGTTAAATGCGGTGATATAATCAAATTTATGGAAGAATATGCGCCACCGAAACTGGCGGAAGATTGGGACAATGTCGGGCTTATGATTGGAAACCGTAATGATGAGATAAAAAAAATAATGGTCTGTCTTGATGTTACTCCGGAGGTTATACAGGCTGCAGAGGCAAACAATGTTAACATGATTGTCTCGCACCATCCTTTTATTTTTAAGGGACTGAAAAGAATTAATACGGACGATTTGAAAGGCAGAATGATAATTGACCTTATCCGAAAGGGGATAAATGTTTACAGCGCACATACCAATCTTGATGTAACCAATGGAGGAGTAAACGAGCAGTTAGCCCGTACTCTTGGACTTAAGAATTTACAAATTCTCAAAAGCTATAAATCTGAACGATTATTTAAACTTGCAGTTTTTGTACCAAAAGATAGTGTTGATGCAGTAAGAGAGGCTTTAGGCAAGGCTGGTGCAGGCTGGATTGGAAATTACAGCGATTGTACATTCAGCACTGAGGGTATCGGAACTTTCAGACCCTTAGAGGGAACCAATCCGTATATAGGTACTAAAGGAAACCTTGAAAAGGTAGAGGAATTCAGGATAGAGACTGTGGTAAGCGAAAGCATACTTGACAAGGTTGTAAGTTCTATGATTAGTGTTCATCCCTATGAAGAGGTGGCTTATGACATATATCCCCTTGAGCTTTCAGGCAAGGAATATGGATTTGGATTTGTGGGTGAAACAGATGAAGTTGTCGGTGTTAATGAGTTTGCAGAAACGGTAAAAAGCAGGCTAGATGTTCAAAAAGTACGCGTTATAGGGGACATTGATAAAAAAGTCAAAAGGGTTGCGGTTTTCTGCGGAAGTTTCAGCAATGAAATTATGGGTGCGGTTAAATCAAAGGCTGATGTTTTGATTACAGGAGATGTGAAGTATCACGATGCTCTAGATATGATGCAGATGGGAATGTGTGTCATTGATGCTGGCCACTTTAATACTGAAAAGGTTGTACTGCCGGCACTGGCTGGGGTTTTAAAAGAGAAGTTCAAAGATTTGGAAGTGTTGTGCAACAATGTGGAAAAGGACCCGTTTAAATACATTTGACTTATAAAAAAGTTAGGAGTATAATTTATTCACACTGATTTTTATTGAATAGGGAAAAATGAAAAGGTTATAGATATTAATATTTAAATATAATTTGAGTAAGTCAGATAGTCGCGTGTACAATACCGAAAGGTTGTACATGAGGAAAGTCCGGGCTCCATAGGGCAGGGTGCCGGGTAATACCCGGTGAAGGCGACTTCAAGGAAAGTGCAACAGAGATATACCGCCTGTCGGAAATTAAATTTCCGGCATGGCAAGGGTGGAAAGGTGAGGTAAGAGCTCACCAGCGGCATGGCGACTTGCCGGCTATGTAAACCCCACCTGGAGCAACACCGTAAAGAGGGACGTTAAGGTGGCCCGCCAGTCCCGGGTAGGTGGCTTGAGCTTTACAGCAATGTAAAGCCTAGATAGATGACTATCGAATACAGAACCCGGCTTATAGACTTGCTCAAGTAAAAATATCAGAAACACCTGCTTTTAAGGCAGGTGTTTTTGCTTATGGTATAGCTTTTCAAGTTCATAAGTCGGGTCTTATTCAGTTTTTTCACCGTTTTTTTATTCCGTTTGAAATTATTAGATCCCATGTATCGCATTAATTTCATTAGTTTTGGTTCCGAATAAAATCCGACTGAAATGAATATTGTTGTTTATAGTGATGTTAATTGAATTTAAGGAGCACACGTCATGTCTATATCAAATTCTCAAGAATTAATTGTTGACTCGCCAATCGGTAAATGTATACTGGATTCCACAGGAGCCCCAATCTCATGTGTAAAGTTAGATCCAGAGATTGCTTATGCACAAATACCGAGCCTACTGAAAAAGTACATAAACAACCATGATGTCTCAGCATGGGTAAAAATAACAAAGAAGATCAATTATCTCTATCAAAATGTTGATATTGCTCTGACTAATCTAAATGCAAAAACTGATTTTGTAAGAAAGATTAAATTAGAGCTTTTATCAGGAAAGAAGTTGCTTTTCAAACCAAACTTAGTCTATCCTGAATGTATTGATCCTTTGACACATGATGAAGGGGAGTCTCACTGTATTTGTACAGAATGGCCTATAATTGCTGCATTAATGAGATGGTTCCACGATAGGGTTGGTGTAAACTATTACCAAATGGCCGTTGGTGAAGCATCAACCTGCGCTTCCATGTTGGCTTATAACTATAGCAAAATTGCAGGCAGAAGCATTACAACAGAGGCAGTATTTGAAGGCAAAAGCGAAGATTTTTATGGCGGATGGGGTTTTTTCTTTGTCCGAAAGTATCTGGCAGATCAACATCCTTCTTCCCATACCGATGATCCCATGAATGGCTATAAAGATAGTGTTGCAGGAAGGTTTATTCCCCCTGGCAGGGCAGGAAACAGACTGATGGCCTATGACTTGAACAAAATTCAGGATGACCGGTCGAAGGGAAGAACGATAAAGCTTCCTGATGGTGCCAACTATAAGGAGATAACACTTCATAAGGTCCTAGTAGGCGGAGATAAAAATAACAAGGATGATATGAGGGATTATCCTGGCTGTATTCTTATCAACGTCCCAAGACTTAAGATGCATGCACAGGACCTTATAACCAATGCAATCAAAAACCTTGGAATTGGACTTTATCCTTCCGAATGTGCCGAAGGAAAGGATAAAGATGATACCAACTGGAAGTACGCTTCTCCGGATACGACATATCCTACCCTTAAAGCAAAACTGCCTCATTCGCGATGGATATTGAAAATGGATGATCAGGCACCTCCTTTGCCTTGTAAAGACGAGAATGGCAAATATATCAAGGAAAGGACTGAGGGTTTTTCCGGAACCGAGACGGATATCATAAGTGCAATACAAAGTCAGAATGTGTTGATGCTGCATGTGGTTGATGCGATTAATATTTTAAATATAAGCCACGATACTCCGGCAAATGCTGTGAAGATCCCCGAGGGATATGTTTGGATGTCATTGGACTGTGTGGCACTTGATGTGTTCAGTGCCAGATATTGTTTCAAAACTGTCCCGATGGAAAAAGCTTTGAAGTTAAAAGCCAAGTGCAACTGGCCGACAGAGTTTGTTCAGAACGTTCCGGTGGCGAAAATTGACGATAAAAACATAATAACAACATCAGGGTATGACTCTCCGTTATTCCGTTATGATCTGTTTCGTTATGCCGAGGCAAGAGGTATTGGCCAGCAAAAATACTATGTGATAGGGTGGGACAGCACAACAAATACTCCTTTGGCCTCATTACATGGGCATTTGGGGAGAATAGAAAAAGACGAATTTTTAGAACTCATAACAAATACGCTCTATTACAATCCGTTAACTATTCTGCATGACTTGCAGCAGACTGTATTAAGTTATGCAAAAGCGGTGGACACATTAACCGGTTCATCACTATATCAAGATTTTATGAATGGCTTTGATGAAAACTCTGACGGTATAATAGACTATGATGAGAAAGCACTTTATGAAACGACTCAATTATATGTATATGCATATCAATTGGACGTTGCGATGAAAGAAAATTTCGGTGCACTCAAAGGAGTTTTCAAGGTATCAAGCTATTTTGCAAAGTACTCTGATGCTGATTACAATGCTGAAGGAGACGACTTTTTAAAAGAAAGGTTTCTTGTAGCAGGTGCTGCATTGGCATTCAAAATGTCACAATTGGATACCGTAAGACCGGACCTCTTTATCCCTGGAATGTTGTATGGAAGGGGAATGTGGCCAAGTTGGCAGACTGCAATATATACCCTAACAACATCATATATTTATGGTTCGCAATCACCGGATGAAATTACACTGAACTCTCTTTATGGTCTTGCTTTTCAGTATATCGATAAAACAAGCAATACAGGCACATATACAGGAAGTACCGATCAATCGAAAAGTGACCCTGATTCAATTAATAAATATTTTGATGCAGTATCAAAGGGTAAAAAGCCTTTAAATTTCGTATTGTATGTGCCGCCCGGATACGGTAGCCTCGGGGGAGTCAGTATACCGAATGTTGAAGAAACCTCAGACCCGGCAAAGGTTTTTACTGCTCATTTCAAAGAAGTTTGGTGAAGGATTGTGCAGAAGTATGAATTGTTGATATAAGTAAACTCACTCATATAAATGTAATGTTTAAGTATACGTTTTACCGGTTTTGTCGGTCAACAACAAGATAGTCGGATAAGATAATAGAAACGTAAAAGGTTAAATATGACAATTCATATCTAACCTTTTTTGCATATGCTGACTGGTCTTGAATCATGATAAAAATTAATAATCCGCTTACTGTATATTACCAAATATAGTTGTGTCCTGGAACATTGGACTCATTCCCTTCCCGGTAACTTGTTTGCAATCATTTATTGCTTGTTATTATATATATACCGTCTAAATTAATATTTAAACAAGATTTTATTAAATTTTGAATAAAAAAGAATATAATTTAAGTCGGTTGACACATACCCGAAAACGATATAGTATACTAAATCCTTGAAAATATGTAGATGAAATAATAAAATTATTGTATTAATAAGTTTTAGAGGGATATATGCCATGAAAATCAGTGATAAAGAAATATTAAATAAGAAGCCTGCTAACCTGCGCTCATTAAAGTGGGGGGAAATTTTAGATGTTATGCCCGCCAACGTATATGGTAGAGAATGAAAAAAAGGATATGTAATAATGCGGATAACAGGCGGTAGAGAAGTAAAATTCAAATATGCCTTTTTTGTCTAACAATGATATTGCCGAATGTAGAAGGAAATATTATAAAAATTTATCTGATAAAAAACTTTTAAAAGAGAACAAGCAAATTAATAAGAAGGCAACAGATGGAGTAAAAAAACTGAGTTTTTTTAAAATATTAGAGACACCCGCTTTTAAGGCGGGTGCCTCTGTGTTATATGTGTTTTTTCTAAATTGTGATGAGTCAGGATTAACTTATCACGAGGTGCGAAAATTTTTTATGAAAATTTAAGAACTAAATATTCTGAAGAATAGATAACTATAAATTAATTCTTTTGTTTACTGTATTTTTATGTTATAATAAATTAAATAAAAATAATAAAAAAAATGGTAATAAGTTTGCAAAAATTTATATATTGGATTGGTGAAAAATTATAGTAATTTTAATGTATTAATAATTAATGATCTCCTCGAAAAAAGTGGTCCTAAAACTGAACAATATGAAGCGATAGATAAATGGGTTGCAAACGGCAGAATACTAATAATCAATAAAGGAGATAGTCTGTGGAATCTAACTCGAAGTAAAGAAGATATTATTATATCTGATAATGTTGATATTTTATGCGAATTTGCAGATGAAGAAAGTCCAATTGAAAATTTGATTGTAAATAACGGCTCAATTGATTCAGGTAATGTATTGCTAGACTTTAATGGAAATGTTTTGGTAGCATCACAAAAATATGGGAAAGGCATGATCTACCAAACGACTTTTGATTTAACATCAGAACCGTTTTGTAGCTGGAAAGGAAATTCGAAATTTATAAAAAAATTAATAGAATCCAATATGGAGATTTTGAGTGAAAAAGCTAATTACAATAAATATAGTAATATGGTAGTACGAGATGATATACCTAAAGAAGTGATGTCTGAATTAAAGAATTCAAATATTAAAAAGATTAAATTGATAATATCTGTACTTATTGCCGGAGTGATATTAGGTATTGGGTTAAAGCTAATAAACAAAAGGAAAAACTGGATTGTCATTAGGGAAATAAACTGGATTGTTATCCCTGTTGTTTCTATTGTTATTGCATTTGGGATATATAAATTTGACAGTGAAACACCTATTGTTAATAATGTATCAGTAATCGAGCTTTATGATGCTAACCTTCCAGCAAAAATAGAAGCTGGATTGACAATATATAGCAATGAGAAAAATATTAAACTTGAGAGTAGAGGTAATGTTTATTGGGAGTATATCGGTAATAATAATTTAAAAATATCGGATAATGATAGGGAAAGCTCAAAAAAAGAATTGGAGTATACAATTAGTTATGATGGAAATAGGACAAAAATTGAAATGTTCAATTCGGACATTGGGAAGCCTAAAAAGGTTAGATTAACAGGATATACAATAAATAGAGAGTTTGATGAAAGGATTTTTCACAGTTTGCTCTATTTATCAGGAAAGGTATATGGTGAAATTCTTGAGATTGAAATTATTAGCGATGACCGTTATCCTATAAGGGATGCTGTGATAATTTATGGAAAAAATGTTTATCAACTAGATCAAGGTATATTATATCGTGGAGAATCATATTGGAAAAGATACCTGATAAAAAGTGGCATAAGTATTGATGAATACCTTTCAAAATTATATGAAAATAAGGATTTGGCTATTGGAAAAGATCAACTGAGAGAAATAATTGAAAGCAAAACCAATAGTAGTGAAGAATCATTGAATGGTGTAAATTCAAATAAGCTACTATTGTTTGCGATAAATGGTTATGAAGGTTTAACATTCAAACATTATACTATAAATGGAAAAGAGCCGAAAATAAATTCTTCTGTAGTTTATATAAAAGAAGGGGAATTATTCGAATTTAATCAAAAAGTAAAATTGCCTGAAGGTGAATTAAGCCTAGCATAACAACTATGAACGTTCAAGAAAAGGATGGATTTATTTATCTTAATGAGTCTACAAAAAACATTATGGTTGACTTTAAGATACCCAAGGATGTATATGTAGAGAGTTTTCATATAAATTGGTCAAAGGCTCTTAATGATTCTGCTTCAAATACTGAAGTGAACAATAGTGAAATATCAAATGATAACTTTGAGTTGTATATATATAACAGAAAATTTGATAGATGGGAGATACTTAGCAATGATAAATATATTAACACTGAAGGACAGTATTGTGGTTTGGGTGGATATGTACACTTAAAAGCTGTGTTAACAAATGATGAAAATGAAGTGAAAATAAGCTGTCCACAAATATCTATAGATGGGCAAAAAGCAGCTAAATAAGTTTTATATTAAACTTTAAAATGCTATTGATAAACAATATAAAATCGAACAATAAATTTGATAAGGAGTTTTTAATATATTAAAGAAGTTTATTAAAATATTGGCTCAAATTCATTTAGTATTAGGTGTTATTGGAAGTTTTTTAATTGCAGATAGTAGGGGTAAAATATTATCGAGCTCATACTTTAATGATTATAGTAGAGATTGATGAATTACTATCACGACTTTTGCTGCTTCACTTTACTCTGTTCTTATTTTGTTTACAATTTTATACGCATTGTATAAAATACTTGACAATCAGGATGAAATTCTTTGCGGAAATAATAAGGATGCTATAAATACTGAGAAAGAATAAGAGTTGTCGTCAGAAGAGACTATGAATAAAGAGCTTAAAAAAAGTAAATGACGTTGCCCGGAGTGTGGAAAATTAAATAATGATTCTTTAAAAACTTTTGGATGTGGAGGTTCTAAGCCGGAGTATTGTAACTACTCTGGTTCTTAGTAAATAAACATGATGTACTATTCTTTTCAGGAACTGAAAGAAAATATTTTGTCAACATTTGAAAGTGCAATAGCTAAAAATGAAAATAGCTATATTGAAGCAATATCATATTGTCTTGCAATTTTTGAGGCAGATCTTGAGTATGGGATAGAAGAGAAGATGCTTATTCCTTTGCTGCTTGGTAAGTTTGTGACAGAAAGAACAAACCGAATTTTTAAAGGACAGTATGAAATATTTGAAAAGGCTGCAAAAGAACTTAAAGAAAGACAGAATGAGTTGAATTTAACCCGGGATGAACTTTTGGAGGCAGTGGATTATGCCAATTATTTGCTTCAAAAATTGCCCAAGATGGAAATTGAGACAGACCCGAGAGCGAAATAGTCCCAAAAATAGTTCATGTTCATTAAAGAAACGTTAGGCCCTGGTGCAGAAGAACTGCATCAGGGCCATGTTGTATATGGTTTAAAATGACCCATTTGGATAAATGATTTTTTGTTGTTGGAAATATATAACACAAAAAGTGAGTGATATTGATAAGCAATTGATTGATTTGATAAAATTATGGTAAATTTTCCTGGATTAAAGTAAAAATTTATATGACAGTTAAATTAAGCATTGCAAAAAGGAGTTATTATGGGTATTTTGTATTGTTTAGGTAATAGTGTTGAGGAAATTGAGGAGAAGATAAATTCTAAAGAAAAAGTTGAATGTGTGAATTTGGATTACAGTGGAAAAGATACGAAACTATATGGCTTAATTGACGGTAAATCAAATAATCGGTTAGGTGAAAATTTAAAATTAATACTAAGTGTTTTGCCATATGAAGATACGGTGATTGATAACGAGATTGTTAAGAAGGGTTATATGGAACTAAAAACAGAGATAGATAATTTTAAAGGGAAACCGTACTATGATTTTCTGGCAGAATTATTAGACTTAATGAAGTTATGTATAGAACGTAATTGTGGTCTGGTTGCAATTGGAGATTAATTAAAAAATATTTTTGGCGTAGATAAGCCATATGAATATATTTAGATGGATGTAAGTTTAACATTAATGATCTAAGATTCCTGGTATGATGGGATAAAGCTGACCATAGAATTAATGCAATTGCATATAATGATGAAATTTTAAGGTTTATTGAACAAAATGGTGATGATATTTACGGTGTAATCAATAAGATAAGGGAGTTGTTGAAAGAATATGGATTTAAAGTTACGTTTTGATCATTTTTATAGATTTACTGTTGGGATGATAGAAGGTACTATGACTGTTGCTCCTATAAATAACAATGATATAGCGACAAATGATCGAAGAAATTTTTTCCGTGGTGATTTTACTAATGTAAGACCAGAAGTTTTTGTTGAAGTGGATGGTAATAAAGTTTATGATTTTATAGTTGCTGGTGCTCCATCCTTTTATTTGATATCAGATAAGGTAGTTAGAGCGTTAAGAGAAAATTCTATAACTGGATGGGGATCATATCCCGTTACCATACATACTGAATCCATGGGAGTTATCAATAATTATCATGCTTTGTATATTACCGGAAAAGCGTTAAAGGCTGATAGAACTTTAGCGGAAAAAATAGAAGTAGTATTATCAAATAAAAAGAAAAAAATTAAAGATAAAGGATTTTATTTTCCTCTTGATTCATGGGATGGAACAGATATTTTTTATCATATAAATACTTTTGGAGTAACAGTAACTCAAAGAGTAAAAAATCTTTTTGAATCATTAAATATTACAAATGTGAAATTTGAAAAATGTACTGAATATATTTGGGCATAGGTTCATTAATTTCAGAAATGAATAAACTTATATGTTATCTTGATTATACAAGACTTAATGGTGATGATGTAATGGGTGTAATAATAAAATTAAGGGGGATATTAAAGATATATGGATATAAAGTTGGATTTCAGTAAATTTTATATTTTCGGTGAAAAATATTTTGACGGGCCTGTAGCTGTTGCACCGGAAAATAACAAGGACATACCCACAGATGTTAGAAAAAAGTTCTGTTGCGGAGATTTTTCCGTAATAAAACCGGAACATTTTGTTCATGTTAGAGGAAATAAACTATATGATATGGTTGTTGCCGGTGCGCCATCGTTTTATCTAATGTCTCAAAGGCTTATTGATGTTTTGGAAAAAAATAATGTTACAGGTTGGGGTTCATATCCTGTGACTATTACATCGAGTTCTCTGGGTGAAATAAGCAATTATCATGCTTTTTACATATTGGGTAAGGCTGATAAAGCTGATAGATCTTTATCTGAAAAAATTGAAGTAGTATTTCCGAATAAGTCAAAAGGTTTCAGAGATAAAGGATATTATTTTCCTTTAGATTCATGGGATGGTTCAGATTTCTTTTATCATATAGGTACTGTTGGGTCAATAACAGTTACAGAAAAAGTGAAAAATCTTTTTGAGTCTATTAATGCAACAAATGTACAATTTGTGAGATGTACCGAGTATGTTTGGGCATAATTTCTAATTATGTTTGACGGATGTAAATTGCGTAAGTAAAAATTTGTAGAATTATTTGATAGACGAAAAAGAAGAATGCAAAATTTTATTAACAGTATTCAATGTTTGGATTACAAATCCAAAATATTGCTCATTTTCATCAAAAGCCCTTTTTAATTTTTCAGTAAAAATTACTATGAATATATTTAGATGGATGTAAGTTTAACATTAGTGATCTAAGATTACTGGTATGATGGGATAAAGCTGATTATAGAATTAATGAAAATTATTGTCTGTAATCTTTTCAACATCACTTATGAACTGTATATAATCCAATGCATGTTTATTTATCGGGATCAATACGCTGTTTGAATAGAGTATTTTTTATATAATGTTTTTGGTTATAAATTCATTGCTATAGTTATTATAACATCAAATGTTATTGGTGCTGAAAAAATATAGAACAGTATAAGGAGTATACGAGCAACATTATTAATTTTCAAATTGGCATAGAAAATAACTGATTTTTCCTGTATAATTAGATGAAAGAATTAAATTGTACTGTTTATACCCTTTAAGTGTAAAAACCGAGGTAGATGTTATGTGCAGATATGCTGTGTATGGACCATATAAAGATATTTATGCATGTTTTGATTGCAGAAAGTCTTATAAGCAGAGGTCAATAGTTGAATTATCGGAACAGGATGCTAAAAATAGAAAATATCTATGTCCTCAATGCAGAAAACCAATGGCTAATATGGGGCATGACTTTAAAGCACCAAAACATAGTGATTTAAAACAGTGGAAAAAAGTTAAGATATTATATCAAGAAGGTATTACTTATCATTCTTGTGGGTGTGGTGGTCCGGGATATCGACCGAAAACTCTGCGGGAAGTTAAAGAGTTTTTGGATAATCGTTTTGAACCTAATGAGGGCAAACGGATTTTAAAGAGGATAAGAGAAATTTCTGCTTCAAGAAAGAGCTGATTTTTTATAAAAATGATTATTTTTGATAGAAAGACCAGCTAATTAAAGTCAAGAGTTTATAATAAAAATTTTGAGAAATTTTTTTAGGCTCCTGACGTTAATGAAACGCATGACAACAAGACCACCTAGGTGAGGTAGACATAA
>Ga0134103_1000150_pt1 | contig 89816 bp, 79 predicted proteins | sample 14_taG_2_FD_94445 | JGI IMG/M metagenome (GOLD analysis project Ga0134103, IMG submission 94445) | Switchgrass degrading microbial communities from high solid loading bioreactors in New Hampshire, USA - 14_58_20_212_A1 metaG | ecosystem: Engineered > Bioreactor > Semi-continuous > Anaerobic >...
AATTGCGATAAAATAGATAACCTGCTCTTGAAGGCTGCAGGCAGCGGACACAGGAGGGCTTGGGTTTATCAAAAGGAATTGCACAGGCGTAACAAATTCCATGTAAACCCGTTCTACCAATCAGTACACGGGTGATCCCGGGCACTGCTGCATTTCTCCTTCAACATCCGCCTGAGTCTGCTGTACTGGACCGTGCCGGGAGCCCTGGCTTTACAATCGATGCACAACCTGGATCCCACTACAGCCTTTTCCCTCATCGCAAGCCTGATCTATGCTCTGCTGGCTCTGGTTCTTATTGCACGCAGACAGCATCCGGTACTGCTCATCATGGCCCTGCTCTCTTCTCTCGGGTCGGCCGGACTGGCTGCATGGTTGGGGACGGGCTGGAACATGCTGCCCCCGGTGCAGGCTGCCCCGGTTCTGCGTGCTGGCGTTCTCCTGATCGGAGGATGTTTTCTCGTCCTGTGCCGGTCCGCGCTGCGCTCATCGGATAAAGGCTGGTTATGGGGGGTGCCTGCGGGTTTCTTTGCCCTCGCCGCTGTCCTTGGTGAAGCCAACCCGTTCTTTTATTCTTCCCTTGCCGGATCATCCATCCCTGTGCCCGCCTTCTACGCGGCTTCCTGGGCCAGCATCGTCCTGGGGGTGGGGACGGCATTTGACCGGTCTCTGCGAAATCCCCAACCATCCGTGCATATCAATAACGCCAGATACTGGCTCCTGCCAGCTGTGCTCCTCCTGTTCGGCAGTGGTCTGCTGCTGCTCGGCCAATATCTGTGGGGAGGGGCCCTCCATCTGGCCGGTGTATGCACAGCCGGGCTGCTGGCTTTGAACCCATATTTGCCGGATATCCGCAGGATGCTGGCCAGGCTGGCGCTGATTGTTCTTGCAGTCGGGCTGTACTATGGGGTACTGCTGCTGGTGCAGACAGTCAGTCAGGCTCGTCCGGATCTTCCCGTGGGAGTTTTGTGGCTGATTGCTGCCCTTGCCCTGGTGATCCTGCTGAATCCCTTTCTGCGCCGGCTGTACATGTCGTCGACCAGTCAGCCGCTGTCTGATGATCATCAGGACCCAACCCACATCGTAAAACAATTTGCACAGAGTATCTGCAATCTGCTGGAACCAAAGCAGTTATCTCAGGCTCTCAGCGAAGTTATGGAGCGCTCTCTCCAGGTGTCTCATACCGCTCTGTACCTGGTGGATCATGAGGTCAACAGTGATGGAAAAGCACAGTACCGGTTGAGACCGGTACCTGCGTCGCAGCAGGACCGCGCCGACGGCCTGCTCAGCGAATATAATCCCCTGGTAGAGCGCAGCCGTGCGGACTGCACGCCATTCCTGCAGGCCGAGCTTCAGCCGCATAATGCCGTATTCGAGCAGGAGGGCAATGAGCGTTTCTGGCAGATCAACCGGGGAACCGTCCTGTGGGTGCCGGTGTGGGCCAGGAGCGAATGGATCGGCAGCATAGCTCTGGGGGCGAGAGCTGGAGGAGCAGCCTTCGATGCGCAGGCGCTTGAACTGCTCTCCTTAATTGCTGCGCATGCTGCTGTGGCCCTCGAGAACATCCGGCTGGTTGAAAGCCTGATGCGCCTGAACAACGATTTCCGGCGCTCTTACACCGCCATGGAGCTGGCCAACCGCCACCTGGTGCGCCTGGAACGGACCAAAACGGACTTCATCAGTATCGCCTCTCACGAACTGCGCACTCCGCTGACCCTGATCAGCGGAGCCAACCAGATGCTGCTGGATGAACCAGGCCTGAGGGAGAACCCGTATTATCACGAGCTGCTGGCGAAAATTTCGTCGGGAACCGATCGCCTGAAGGAAATTGTTGACAGCATGCTCTACATGGCGCAGATTGACAGCCATGCTCTGCGACTGGATCCCCAGCCGGTTTCCATCCAGCTCTTCATCGAGGGGATCCGGGTAGAACACCAGCAGGCGCTGGCAGAGCGTCATCTGCAGTTTGTCACAGAAGGGCTTGAGAAGCTGCCGCCGATCTCGGCCGACCGGGCTGCCCTGCACAGGGTGTTCTCTCACCTGATTACGAACGCGATCAAATATACTCCGGATGGGGGCGAAATTTGCGTCTCCGGCAGGGTCATCGAGCCGGACCCGGGAGAGATGCCGCATGGAGGGGTTGAAGTGATCGTTCAGGACACTGGCATCGGCATTGACCTGGAGCACCAGCAGCTCATTTTTGGTAAGTTTTACCAGACCGGTGAAATCTCACATCATTCCACAGGCAAGACGAAGTTTAAAGGAGGCGGACCAGGTCTGGGCCTGGCGATAGCCAGAGGCATTATTGAAGCGCACGGCGGGAAAATATGGGTGGAAAGCCCGGGTTACGATGAGGAAACCTGTCCGGGCAGCCGGTTCCATGTGCTCCTGCCGAAAAGACAGGGTGTGAACACTGTGGGTCCGGGGGGCAAAGAAACTACGCCCGGTCCTTCTATTCGTCAGACCGGGCGCAGTTCGAGTAAGGAGAATGCAGTTATTAGTATACTGGAAACGTTAAGAAAGCAATGAATGACGGCTTAGGGGGTTATTAAAGTATAGCCATTAATCCTTACCATAAAGCGTGCTGGAGCTGATCCAGAGAAAGCGGCCCGGGACGCAGAATCTTAAGCTCATCTCTGCTCACTTCGACGACGGTGGATGGTGTTCCGCCGGGTGTCGCTCCCCCGTCGATAATGGCGGCCAGGCTGTCTCCGAGCTGTGCCAGGACTTCATCGGCGTTTGTGGCTTCTTTCTGTCCGGAAAGGTTCGCAGATGTGACCGCCAGGGGCCCCGTGCGCTTCAGGATCGCAAGGGCCACGGGATGGTCGGGCATGCGTACACCGACGGTGGGGTAGGGGGAAATTTCTGCGGGGAGTCTGCTGTTTTTGGGAAGGATCAGGGTCAGCGCTCCTGGCCAGAATGCGCTGGTCAGCCTCCGGGCTGTACCGCTCACAGATGCAGTGACCAGGGGGAGCTGCTCCAGCGAGCCGATCAGAATGGGGATGGCTTTTAACCGCTCGCGCCCTTTAATCTCGTACAGGCGCAGAATGCCTTCCGGATTGAAGGCACCGGCTGCAATCCCGTACACGGTATCGGTAGGGAAAGCGATCACATCTCCGTTCTGAATCAACCGGACCGCCAGATCCAGGGCCTCCTTTTGATCTGCTCGAATCACTTGTGCTGTCATCTATTTGCCTTTGCAATCATCGTGGAAGGTGAGGTATTCAACTCCGGGATCGTCTGGCGCGGGCGAAGAGTGCCAGACCGGGGCCGATGCGGTATTCCCAATCGACCAGTTCCAGATCTGCCGTCTGGAACAACGCCCGCAGCTCGTCCGGGTTCCAGCGCCGGTGTGCCTCGGCGCGGGCAGCCCAGTTCAACAGCGATTCCGCTGCAGCGTCCTGCAGCCCCAGTTCACTGGTCAGTACAGCTGCAGCCTGCACACTCATCCGCTCTGAAGGGTTCAGCACCGCGACCCAACCGCCTGGCTGTGTCACCCGGCGGAGTTCATGGAGAACCGGGGCCGGGTCGTCCAGAAAAAAGAGCAGGTTTGTTGCGGTGACCAGGTGAAAGGTCTGGGATGCGAAGGGCAGGTGGCTTGCCCGGCCCTGAACAACGGATGGGTGCAGCGGGGCAGGGACAAATGCCGCACCATCCAGGTCAATCCCAAAGGCCCGGCATCCCAGTTCCTGAAACAGCGCCGGCAGCAGACCCGGCCCGCAGCCGGCATCGAGCGTTACCCACCCGGCCTCCGGACGGCACCAGCGGGAGAAGGACTGCAGCGTGCGGCCCCAGCCAGTTTGAGTCTGGATCTGGCGGAAATCCCAACCGGTCAATGGTTCATTTCCCAGATCAGGCGCAGACCATCCAGGGTCAGCCAGGGGGCGATGTGCTGGATGACGTCTGTTTCCTGGGCAATCGCTGCGGCCAGGCCGCCGGTTCCAATCACCTTCATGTCCTCGCCCAGCTCCTTGCGGAAACGGGCGACCATACCTTCCACCAGTCCGACATATCCGAAGAGCAGGCCCGACTGCATGGCGTGAACGGTGTTGCGGCCGATGGCGGACGGGGGCTTGCGGATATCGACGCGCGGCAGTTTCGCGGCGCGCAGGAAGAGAGCCTCGGCGGCAATGTGCACACCCGGCGCGATCGCCCCGCCAAGGTACTCCCCCGCAGCGTTTATGGCGTCAAAGGTGGTGGCGGTGCCGAAATCCACCACGCAGGCGGGCACCCCGTAAAAATGCCGCACGGCGGCGGCATCGACAATCCGGTCGGCACCCACAGCGCGCGGGTCTTCGTAGCGGATGCGCACGCCGGTCTTCACACCCGCGTCGACGACCAGGGGATCGTGCCCCAGATACTGGCGGCAGGCCTGGATCACATTCGTGGTGATCGGAGGCACGACTGAAGCCATGCAGATTCCGCTCAGATCCTGAGGGGAAAAGCCGGCGTGCGCGAGCAGGCCGACAAACTGCAGCCCGTATTCATCGGGCATGCGCTCGTGGTCCGTGGAAAGCCGCCAGCGCGGGCCGGGCTGGTCGCCGGAATACAGGCCGAGGGTCAGGTTGGTGTTGCCAATGTCGATCGCAAGCAGCATCAGTGTCCTCTATTCAATATCATGTGGTGCATCCAGGATAATGTTGTCGATCAGGCGTGTGCTGCCGATGAACACAGCGATGGAAAGCAGCGCCGGGCTGTGGACAGCGCCTTCGATCTCTTGTAAGCTGCCCAGATCAGCGCAGGATACGTACTGCAGCCGGGCTAAAGGTTCGCGAGCGATGGTTTCCTCCACGATCCGGCGCAGTGTCTGGGCATCGCATTCACCGGCCTGATAGGCCTCTTGAGCCGTGCGCAGGGCACGGTAGAGGACCGGAGCAGCCTTTCTCTGATCTGCATTCAGGTAAACGTTGCGGCTTGAAAGCGCCAGGCCATCGGGTTCACGAACGGTGGGGCAGATCTTAATCTCAATCGGGAAGTTGAGATCGCGCACCATCTGCCGGATGACCAGCGCCTGCTGGGCGTCCTTCTGTCCGAAATATGCCTTCTCGGGCTGCACGGCGATGAACAGCTTGCTGACTATGGTTGTCACACCGCGGAAGTGGCCCGGGCGCACTTTCCCCTCCAGAGGGAGCGTGAGGTCTTCCACCGTCACCCAGGTCTGGTAGCCGGGTGGGTACATTTCCTCCCGGCTGGGCGTCCAGACCAGGTCCACTCCTTCGCTGCGCAGCAGCTTCAGGTCGCGATCCAGGTCTCTGGGGTAGGTGTCCAGATCTTCCTGCGGACCAAACTGGGTGGGGTTCACAAATATGCTGACAGCTACCGATGCACATTCCTGCCGGGCGGCGCGCACAAGCGAGAGGTGCCCCTCGTGCAGATAGCCCATGGTGGGGACAAATCCCACCGGAGCGGGCAGTTCAGCCCGGCAGGCGCGCAGTTCTTGCAGGGTGGTAACGACCTTCACATCCGCCTCCGGCGTTCAAATTATACAGACAGACTGGACTCATCTGGCACTGCCGATTGAGTTTCGGAGGATGCGGCTTCGATAGGCTTTTCTTCAACCGGATGGAGTGCCTGCACCAGCCGCCAGCACATTTCGTTCAGCGGGGTGGGAATGCCCGCCTGCCTTCCCAGGCGGACCACAGCACCGTTGATCGCATCGATTTCCGTCATCCTGCCGTTCAGCACATCCTGCAGCATCGATGACCGGTTGGCTGCTGTACGGCGTGCGATATTTTCTACGACCCTTTCTGGACTGTCGTAGGGCAGCCGCACTCCCTGTGCCGCCGCTGCAGCCGCAGCTTCCTGAGCAAGATCTTTCATCAGTGCTCTGGCCGCCGGTCGTGTGAGCAGTTCGCCGTTGGTGACTCTCAGCAGAGCCGCCAGGGGGTTTATGGCTGCATTAATCACCAGTTTGCCCCACAACAGTGAGTCGATATCGGGACTCATCTCGATTTTAAAGCCGGAACGGCAGAGGATATCGACCAGCGGCGTGAGCCTGTCCAGCGCCTGCAAATTGATCTGCCCTTCGCCTCCGGGGCGGACCCTGCCTGGCGCCAGCAGGGTTGCCCCAAAAGTGGTTGTCCCCAGGGCCACGCGTTCTGCTCCCAGAACAGCAGCCAGTGCTTCACGGTTGCCGTATCCGTTCTGCAGTGTGATCGCCAGGCCATCCGGGGCCAGAAAGCCCGCCAGCCGTTCAGCGCTGCCGGCTGTTTGCCAGGCTTTGACCAGCACCAGGGCATAGGGCCATGTGCGCCCGGGTTTCGAACTGCGGATCACTTCAACCGGGTAGGTGCGCTCCTGCCCGTCGGGCTCGACCAGGGTTACGCCGTGCTGCTCCAGTGCATCCAGCCCGGCTGGCCAGCTTCCCATCACGGCGGGCGTGAATCCCGCGGCGGAAAGACGGGCCGCGAACAGGCAGGCCATCGCACCAGTCCCGACAATTAATGCGGGAGGGGAATTATGGTCCATCATTCGCCTGCCTGTGAATCATCGCCCAGTGCAGCCAGGAAGGCTGCCCACTCCTCATCGGGCATATCGATGCTGTGCTCGGGGCCCGGAAAGATACCCGCTTTGATCTCCGCCAGATAGGCCTGGAATGCCTGCTGCATCTGGCCGTGAAAATCGGCATACTTTTTGACAAAGCGGGGGGTAAAGCGCTCAAAAAGCCCCAGCAGATCGTGAGTGACGAGAACCTGCCCGTCACATCCCGGGCCGGCCCCGATCCCGATTGTGGGGATCTCCAGTCTGGCTGAAATCCAGCGTGCCAGACGGGTTGGCACGGATTCCAGTACAATGCTGAAGCAGCCGGCCTCCTGCAGCAGCAGGGCATCTTCATACAGACGATGCGCGGCGGCAGCCTCGCGTGCCTGTGGGCGGAACCCTCCGAACTGGTTTACGCTCTGCGGCGTCAGGCCCAGGTGACCCATGACCGGGATCCCGGCGCCAACGATCGCCCGGATGGCATCCACACGTTCGCGACCGCCCTCGAGCTTCACCGCATCCATGCCTGCTTCCTGCAGGAAGCGGCCGGCATTGCGCACGGCTTCCTGGACTGAAACCTGGTAAGAGAGGAAAGGCATATCTCCCACCAGCAGGGGGTATTTCGCCCCGCGGGCAACGGCACGGCAGTGATGCAGCATGTCTTCCATGGTCACAGGAAGCGTGTTCTCATAGCCGAGCACAACCATGCCCAGCGAGTCGCCTACCAGGATGGCATCGACACCGGCCTGATCCAGCGCCAGGGCTGTGGGGTAATCGTACGCGGTGAGCATGCTGATGATCTCACCGCGCGCCTTTTTCTCCTTCAGGCGGAGCGTGGTGACCTTCTTCCGGCGAGGACTCGGGCCGGAATCCGTATTCATAGGTTTAGTTTGAACCGGGGAAGTAGACATGGTACCCTCCTTGAACAGGTAGAGGCCAGATATGATTAAACCGCTGGTTAATGGAGAATTATTTGCCTGCTGATCGGCGTCTCGATCCTTACAATTCGAGCGCGGCAGGGCATCTCCCCTTCACGGTTCCGATTATCCCTCAAATTGGTGTAAAAGGCAAATCAGGGTTCACCTCAAATGGCGTATCCCATGCGCTTGAGGTAGGGGCCGAAGCGCTCGGCCAGAATTTGCTGCTGCTCGGGGGTCATTTTCTCGCGGAAGCGGCCTGTACGCCCTTTATTGAAATGCAGGCCCTTCTGTTCGCGGGTCGCCTCTTCCGGGCGGTATTTATTGACGACCTGCTGAATGGCGGGCGAGGTTTCGTCGAGGCCCAGGAAGCGGACCAGCCGTCCAGCTTCCGTATCATAGTCCCCAAGCAGGTTCTCATAGCAGGTGTGCAGGGTGCGATCACATGCCAGCCAGGCTTCAGAAATACGCACGTACTCGGTCATAAACTTCAGCGAGCTTTCAAAATCGGTCAGCGATGAAAAGGCGTTCGGACGCCCTTTCTGCAGCGCGCGCTGGCCGTATTCATAAGCCGAGAGCATTGCATCGCGGGGATCGCGGTAAATATACGCGGGGCGGATCAGGCCGGCCCGGATCAGCAGCTTTGCATAGGGGGTGGGGCCCGCATGTGCTTTGATCACGAAGGTATTTCCCAGCAGGGCTGGCAGCATCACAGCACTCAGCCGTCGTACCGTAAGCGCGCCGATGTTGCAGTTGACTTCGGTGAGGATGCTCTGCAGGTGAAAGCGCTGGCGAATCTGGCGGGCATCCTGGCCGCCGGCGGCCATAATCAGGTCGTGTGTGAGATTGTAATACCAGCCGGAACCGGCCCGGGGCATGCCAACAGAAAGAACGATCATCGTGTTTTATGTAAATCCATTCTAATCAATCGGGTTGGGTTAAATCTTCGCCTATTATAGTCGATTGGCCCGTGTGCGGCAGATAGCACATCACTGCCGGGAGAATAACCACAAGACATGCGCGGTACACTGCGCGTTTCCATTTATAATGGTGAGGCAGGTATTTTCGAGGCAAGGAGGATCATATGAGAGGTCTTGTCAACTTTATTGGAGGAGCGATCGCAGGAAGTCTGGTAGGAGCGGCACTGGCCCTGCTGTTAGCTCCCGCCTCTGGGGATGAACTGCGCAGCCAGATTAAAGAGCGCAAGGATCGCGCGCAGCAGGAAATCGAACTGGCGATGGAAACCCGCCGGGCAGAGCTGGAGCGTGAGCTGGCCGCACTGCGAGCTCCGCGCCAGTAAGAGCAATTGTGAGTTAAATCGATTATCCCCTTTTCGGTTCCTCCGAAAAGGGGATGATTGTTTTAACCGGCTTTTCAGGGCAGTGGGATCAGTTCACTTCATCCAGAATGCGCTGTGCAGCAAGGCGCGCCGAGACCATGGCAGTGGGCATCCCGGTACCCGGATGCGTGCTGGCGCCTACAAAATATAAATTGTGATAGTGCGGATGCCGGTTGGCGGGACGAAAGTAGGCGAGCTGCGTCAGGTTATGGCACAGGCCGTGGGTAGAGCCTTTCATCAGGTTGTAGCGGCGGTGCCAGTACTGGGGTGTGAAGCAGGTTTCGAATTTTATATGCCGTTCCAGGTCGCCGATGCCCAGCATATTCAGCCGGCGGAACACCTGCCGGCGCGCCTGCTCACGAATGGCTGCCCAGTCCTGCCCCCCATTTTCAGATAGATGCCCCACGGGGACGATGGCGATCAAACTGTCTTCTCCGGGTGGGGCCAGTGCCGCATCCAGGCGTGTGGGGGCATGGATATAAATACTGGGGTTTGCCGGTAATTCCAGTTCGTGAATGATGGTGTTAAAGTTCTCGCGGTAATCATCCGCCAGGAACAGCGTATGCGGACCGAGGGCATCGTAATACCGGTCCACACCCCAGAAAAAGCTGATCACCGAACATGAAAATCGCCTGTGCGCTAATCGTTCGGCGATCCGGCTGTCGGGCAGCAGTTCCTGATACACGTAGGGCAGATCTGCATTCGCCAGCACCACGTCTGCAGATAAATACCCTCCATCTGCCAGATGAACTCCGCGTGCCTGCCCTCCCCTGATTTCGATCCGGCTAACCGGCTGGTGAAAGGCGAACTCCACCCCTGCCTGGCTGGCCATAAACATCAGGGCATCCACAATACGATACATCCCACCGCGCGGATACCACACGCCATGGGCCAGCTCGCTGTAAGGCATCAGTGAAAACGTGGCCGGGGCCTCAAAGGGACTCAGACCCATATATACATCCTGAAATGTGAACGCAGCTTTTAAGCGTTCAGAAGAGAAAAAGGCCGACATGTGGTCGTAATGGCGCAGCAGGGGGCTGAGCTGGAACAGCAGCGGCAGATTGTGAAGGGTAAAGAAATCGGCCGCCCTGCGAAAATCGCGCCCGATCAGCCTTTCGATCCCCAGGTGATAGTGGCGGTGGCCTTCCTCCATGTAGCGCAGCAGTCCCTGAAACGCGCCCGGCTCGATCGCCTCGAGCTGTTCTTGCAGCGATTTCAGGTCCGAAGTCAGGCACAGCCGGCTGCCATCGTCGAAGACCAGATTGTAGGTCGGGTCAACTCGCTGCAGGTCAAGAAGGTGGTGCATGGGTGCTCCCAGCGCCGCAAATTCCGCTTCATACAGCAGGGGCATCACCAGCAGCGTTGGGCCTGTATCGAAGTGATGGCCGAGACGGTTGAAGCCATCACAGCGCCCTCCGGGGTGGAAATTCTTCTCGACCACGGTCACATGCAGACCCTGACGGGCCAGATGGGTCGCTGCGCAGATACCACCCACCCCGGCGCCAATCACAACGACAGTTTTGGATTTCATGTAAACTTTCCGGGGCTGGTTGAACGACCAGCTCACGTGTGGTCCTGATCTCAGAAATGTACAGCCAGCAGCGAAGCCAGGGTGTTCAGGCCCACCCACAACCCTGCCTGAAGCGACCTGCGCTGTGGGTAGGCTGGCCGCAGGTGATAGGCATCCTTTTCAAGCGCTCGCAACATCCATTCAAAGCGAGAGACATAGGCAAAAGCGGCCAGGCGGCAGCGCCGGTTCTGCACCTGGTGGATATATTCACGACCCTGTTTAAAAAGCGCGCGGGCCAGCTCCACACGTGAGCGCACCCACTCGAGGTATGCAGGATGGTCGATATCGAAGGGGGTGATGTTGTTTGCGGAAAGATATTCCTGAGAGACGTTGTAAAAGCCGGCCGCATTATCTTCTACGGTATCTCGCAGCATGTGCACAATGTGCGTGCCCATTACAGCCATATAGCGGGTTTCGCAGCACGGTGGGGGGCAGTGATGGCCGATAAAATACTGCAGCGCTTCGGTGACGGCGGTGGCGAGCAAGCGCGAATATTCGTTCAGCTCCGCTTCAAAGACCAGGCGTCCGCGCCGCTCAACATCGAACGCCATCACGGCCATCATATTGTGCAGGTAGGCGTGTAAACCGCTGTGCTCGCCTGTGTCGTGACGGACCAGATCCACCAGCAGCTGTTCTTCCCTGCACAGGGAGGAGCTGGCGTTCCGCTGATAGCACGCGTCCAGCAGGCTCTGCTGGCGCTGCAGAAAAGCCCACTTATCAGCCCTGGTGCCTGTTTCAGAATCGAGGCAGTCGTCTACCCAGCGGAAATAAGCGTAAGCCCGGTATGCATCGGAGACGAGCTCGCGATCGACAAGAAAACGAATGGTGTAGTAGGTCTGAGTACTGGAACGACGGGTGACTGCGGCTGCCAGATCCTGACTCTGATCATCCGGGAGCGGAGCGAGGATTTTCAAATATTCCTCTGTTTCTAACCATCTGTGATGAAAGTCGACAGATGGATGAAGAACGAAACCCAGCTTTCTAAAACAGGACGGAACCTGTTCCGTTTTCGCTGCTGGCACAAAAAGCAACCGGACGGAGACCGGCTGGCCGCGGGTCAACGATGGGGTAACAGGGCAACCCCGGGCAGGGCAGCAGATTTTGCTTTTGCCTGCCCGGGGTTGATTTTTGACTAAGGATTGATGCTGAAACGGTACGCCGTCTTCTGGCGGGTGAAGCGGGTGACGCCGGAGACAGCGACGACAACCTCGTCTGTATCACCGTTTAAGGAAAGGGGGATTTCCAGTGTGTTATCCCCGTTCAGGGTGTATTTATCGACCTCAATAATATCGCCATAAGTGATCACCGAAATACGGTAGCTCTGCGGCATGATGTTCTGGATGCGGACGAAACCTTCGGCCTCCCAGCCCCCATCGTCCTCTTCAAAGTCGGTAAAATAACCAATCTCGGGGATGGAAATATCATCGATCAGGAAACCTTCCCCATTGACAGCCGCATCGGTGACATATTCGAAGCTCAGGTAGACCTGCTTCCCGGCGAACTGTGAAATATCCACCGATTCTTCGATCCACTCCGGACCGCCGCCGCTCAGGCCGTTGTAGGCCCAGCCGTAGCTGTTGCCGGAGGGGTCTTCATCTGTCCCGCTCGGTGTGGTCAGGATCTGCCAGTTTTCACCATCTTCGGAAGCGACAAGGTAGAGGTAGTCGTAGTCCTCTTCGATATCATACCAGGTAAAGAAGTTGAGCGTGAGTGGGCCGGTATGATCGGTGAAGTCAAACAGGCGAGTCAGTGTCATATGCGATTCGTCGCCGACGTTTGACCAGAAGGCATAATCCCCGGAATAGGGACCTTCCGGCAGGACATTGACCAGCGTGGAGCCCTCAAAGCGAAAGGTGTAATCGCCGCGGCAGCGAATCCGGATGTAATCCACGCCGTACTGGCTGACATCGCGTGTTTCGGTATCGGTCGGGCAGGAGTTGATGCTTTCAGTGGCGGAAGGCTGCGGTGCCTGCGGATAAATACTGTACGTGTAGCGGCCGTCTTCCACCGTTTCATCCTGCAGGTAGGATGCGATCACCCAGTCTGAAAAGATATCGTCAGCGGTAAGGGGCTCTCCGCTCTCCGGATCTACTGCGCCAATCGATGCCAGCACGTTGTCGATACTGTCCATCCCGTTATCTTCGGCCGCGACCAGGGACTGCGTGGCCTCATCGCCGAAGCGATCCAGGAAGTAAGTCAGAAACAGGAAAGAAGCGCCGTAGTGAGGGCCGGTATTGAAGGGATCATTGGGCCAGTGGTTCAACTGGATATCCGGATTCATCGTATAGAGCCAGTCTGTGCCGCCCACATCATAACCGTTGAGGAATGAGGCCAGTTCTGAAAAACCTTCGTTCAGCCAGGACTCTTCGTTGAGATCCCTGTACCAGTGGATCATGTGCTGGAACTCATGGGCCAGTACGCTGTAGGCAAACTCGTCGCCCAGGTCTACATGCTCGGCGCTGAGCATAAACATTTCGTGGGCATTGGAGTAGGGGTGCGCTTCAGGGTGCAGCTCGTCGGCGGAAGAGAAGTAGCCCGCTACGGAACCGCCCAGGCGCTGTGCGTAGAGGACATACAGGTGTGGGTCACCGTCCACTCCGGGCGACCACTCACTGCCAAAGAACTCACGGTTCGTCGGATAAATCTCGTTTTCAAATGTCTCTGCCAGCCGGGCCAGATCATTTGCGTTGAAGCGGACGCCATCCTGTACCCAGAAATAGAGATGGTCGGTGACATACTGCAGGGTCGCTTCGACCTGGTAGTTTTCATTGGTGTCGGTATCCGTCACCCAGAAGGTATCTTTTGCGCCAACTTCCAGAGGGACGGGCTGCTCTGCCACAACTTCGGGGATGTCCGCTTTTCCACCAAGCCGGCTGGCCAGTTCGATTTTGTCATTGATGGGAACAACCGCCTCTTCCAGGGTGACGACTGTATCTGTGGGTATCACGCTGGGAACGGTCACCGGGGTTTCGACGCCAGATTCGGCGGTTCCGGGAGTTTCGGTTTCATCATCCGGGGTAGGGGTAGCCTCTCGCTCCGGACGAATCACGCGCGGTGTGGGTGTTACAGGCCCAACATCAAAATCGAACTCGTCAAAGGGTCCTTCGAAAAAGCTGTCCTGGCTGATGTTAAAAAAGGCAACTGCGCCGATCCCGGCGATCAGGCAGGCGCAGCAAACGACGACGAGAAGAATAACGCCGACGATGCCGGCGACAATACCGCAAGATGAGTCGTTCATGTTGGATTACTCTCCAGACTGTGTTGGAAGATCAAGGTTGAGTTTCCCCGTTTGTTCAGTCGTTTCGAGCTGAGCCGGGTCCCGGAACACCCAGGCGGAAGCTGTAATGAGCCCAAATATAACCCACATATTAGGGATTGCAAAGGAGTCAAATGAAACTGCGGCGAAGAGAAATGCGACGATGCCCAGCAGCCCCGCTGTGCCCCAGAACTTTATCCTTCGATCCGGTGAGAGCCATAAATACAGTGCACAACCCAGATTCGCAGCCAGAAAAGCGAAAAAGGCCGCAGTCCCTACCAGTCCTGTCTCGGCAAGCAGCCGGAAGTAAAAATTCTTGGGCGTCACCAGGCGGTTGCGGCCCTGCTCAGGCGTAATCAGGCGCAGCACCTCTACCGTTTTAGCCAGCGGGCGCTCGGGGAGTTTTTCCTCAAAGTAAAAAGCGTAATTGCCGGGTCCCACACCGAAGACAGGCGCAGCAGTGTAAACATTCCATGCCGTTTCACTGTAGGTCAGTCGTGCGCCAAACCCCAAATATTCCAGATAATCGGAAAGGCTGGGCGATTTCTTTAGATCCCAGTAACTCCAGATGCGGGCAAAAAATTCGTTTTTCGTGCCCGCAAAGAAAACCAGCGAGGCTACGACAGCGATTGCCAGTCCTGCTTCAATCAGCCGCCGCAGCAAAGGGACGCGCACTCTGGCCTGCTCGGCTGGATCTTTTTTCTTTGCAGGGCGGAAAACCAGCACGCTGACGAACGCCAGCACGACCAGGTTCAGCACTCCGGCGCGAGAAAACGTAAAGGGCAGCAGCGCAACGGTCCAGATCAGCAGCAGGAGCTCACCGGTAATCCAGCGCCAGCGCCAGCGAAACACGGTCTGGCCGGTCAGAACGGAAGCCAGGAGCCAGGGCAGCAGTAGAAACGTAAGCTGTTCCGCAAACCAGTTCGGTTCGTAGGTTGTCCCCGAGATGCGGTTATTAAATAAACGCCGGATTGAGATGTAGCGCTGCAGGCGGTTTAGGAGCTGAAACCATTCCTGATTCCAGCGAATGATATAAACAGCCTGCAGTGTCCCCCAGAAGATCGCCAGGGTAAACCCGGTATACAACCAGCGCAGTGAAAAGCGCAAATCTTCGATTGTTTCCGGAAGCAGCGCCACAGTAACATAGATGGCGCACCCGATTCCCAGTGTGAGCAGTGCACGCAGAACACGATCGAAGACCGACACCCCCAGTGAGGGCTCGATGCCTGCGAAGAGAGAAATCAGACCGCTGGCGACTGCGATGAGGACAAATGGAATGAGCGCAAGCAGTGTCTTCGGTAAAGGCCGTTTCCACAGGCCCGGCAGCGTGACCAGAACCATCAACGCTGCCAGTGGATACAGTGAAAGCGGACGGACCAGCGCCCCACCGCCGACGGCCGGGGGCAGGAAGGGAAAGCTGGTGAACGGCAGGGTCAGGAAAAATAACGCCCAGAAGAATTTCTGCACACGCGTAAGCATGATGGACCCCATCGCAGTGCTTCTCAGGCCCTCAACCTGGACGTCAGGCGCAGGATTTCCACCAGTATCCAGGTCATGAAACCAAAAACGCCGCCCACCAGCATTAACAGCGGCACCGGGCGGATTTTGCTGGTTTGGGGTGGTTCGTCGGAGATGGGTTCGACAACCATATTGGCTGAGAATCCCAGGCTTGCCTGCGAAGCACGGGCATACTGGCCGGCAGCTTCTGCCTGTGCTTTATCCAGCGCGGCTGCCTGCTCCTGTAAAGACAGAATCTCTTCATCAACCAGGATCTGCGCTCCCTCAACCCAGGCGATGTAATCTTCAAGCGGTGATCCCATCTCCGGAGCGCTGTTGAGCAGTTCCGTCCATGCAGGGGAAAAGTCTGCCCCTTTCGTCGCCGCGGCGAGGATTCTCCAGTGTGTCTGTGGATCTTCCACCCCGGACATGCCGGCGAGTTCCTGGGAGATGGTGGTCAGGGAGGATCGGGTCTGGTTCAGTTTTGCGAGCCTCTGTGTAACAGCGACCTGATTGGCGCTGATTTCCTGCAGCTGATAGTCATACGCCAGAGTATCCTGTGCGCTGGCAACTGCCGAGTGGATCCCTTCAAGGATGACGCTTTTCCAGGCGCTTACAGCCTGAGCGGCGCGTTTCGCATCCGGGTGATCCACGGCCAGTGTCCACCTTCCGGCATTGCGCCAGAATACCCGCAGCAGCCCGGTGAATTCAGACAGGTCAACCGATTCCCAGTACGGGTCCTGTGCCTGGAGCTGTTCAAGCGTCCGCCGGACGGTGTTCTGCCCCAGGACAAAGGCGTTCAAATTGGACATCTGCCAGTTTTTATAGTCGTCGGGGTAATTAAAACTGACCTCTTCAGCGAAGGTCTGGGGATTTCGGTCGACCTCCCAGCGGTAAATGTTCAGGCCGACATAAAGATCTTCGCGAGCGCGAAAAGAGGATGGCCAGATCCAGGATACAGCCCACCCGGCCAGGCAACCAATTAAACAAAACAGGATAATTCGAGGCCACTGGTGGGTTATTGATAATATTTCATTTCTCAGCGACCATTCTTTTGTGGCTGTTCTCTCTAAAGAAGGGTTGTAGCGCATTATTCCAGGTCTCTAATCAGTTTGATGTGTTTCAACCAGCCATTCGGCCTGTCGAGGATATAAATCGAGACTGCACCGGTAATGACGATCAGAGCGAACACCAGGTTCGCGATCAGGGGCGGCTGGTGCAGCAGGATAAAAGCCAGGCAGCCCAACAGCAGACCAACCCCCTGCATCAGGAGGACTGCCCGGTTCGATGAAAATCCAAGGTTCAGCAGACGGTGGTAGGTATGGTCACGCGCGCCGACATAAATGGGTTGTTTGCGGCGCAGCCGTGAGAATACCACCAGGCCGGTATCGAAAATCGGGACCCCCAGCAGCAGGATCGGAACCAGCCAGGAAGAAGATTGGTTGGCATTCTGGGGTACATAGGCAATGGCCAGCACGGCCAGAATAAAACCCATGGTTTGCGCGCCGGAATCTCCAAGGAAGAGCAGAGCGGGAGGAGAATTGAAGAAGTAAAGAGCAATACAGGCGCCGATAATGATCGCGCTGTGCAGTGAGAGCTCAAACTGCTGCGCATCAAGGGTTACCAGCATAAAGAAGGCAGCGGCCATGCCGCCGATTCCAACAGCCAGACCATCCATACTGTCCACAAAGTTAAAGGCATTGGTAATGCCGACGATCCACAGGATGGTCAATATCCAGTCCAGATAGAGGCTCAGTGTGGGGGTTATTTTTAAAAAGAACTCGGGGGACTCGAAAATACGAATGGACACGCCCTGCTGAATCAGGATGATCGCTGCCAGGACCTGGCCGATCAACTTGAAAACAGGAGAGGCGATCTTAATATCGTCCCAGAGTCCGAAGATGAAAATCACCAGACCGGCGATGAACGTGGCCCGAATGCTCTCGTTGTGCAGCGTCCCGAATAAGACCTCAGAGACCAGCAGCGTGCAAACGAGGGCAATACCGCCAGAAATGGGTATCGGGCAGCGATGCTGCTTGTGAGGTGCACTGCCCGGATAATCGACGATTTTGAGTGCTCTCGCAGCGCGAGTGCTCAACAGTCCAAACAGGACTTCGAGGAGCATTGCCGCCAGTATTGCCTGAAACAACGAGGTGGAGGTGGACATGGAAAGATAATTACGCCTTCCGAAATGCCCTCCCCCTGATACTGCCTTCGGATTACGATCCTTTCTGAAGCTTAAGGCCTTTTCGCGCCGGCGAACTTTTCTTTTCTCAGCAGGTTGAGCATAACAGCGGAGAGAAACTTGAGCAGCATCAGGACATAGTATACCCAGTTAAACAGGAAAAAATAATCTTTCGCAAAGTTTTTGCGATAGAAGAGAAAATACGATTTGTGCCATTCGAAGATCGAACGGAAAGGTTCCACACGCGACCCTCCCATCCCCCCATAATGGATGATCTGAGCTGTCGGGACGTAGAATACCTGCCATCCAGCCTGGCGGGCACGATAACAAAAGTCTGCATCCTCCTGATAGGCAAAGAAGCGTTCGTCCAGGTATCCAATTTGATCAATTACTTCCCGCCGTATGAGCATGCATGATCCCGAGACGCCGTCGACGGGATGCGTTTCGTCCTCATCCATGTAAGTCAACAGGTATTGTCCAAACAGCTTACTTTTGGGGAAAAGTTTCCAGATGCCCGAGAAATAGGTCAGCACCGCCCATGGGCGAGCATCCCCTCTGCGGCAGGGTTTTTGCAGGGTAAGATCACGATTGAGTACTTTTGGCCCGCAGATGCCCACCTGGGGATGGGTATCCAGAAATTCTGCCAGCTTATCCAGCGCCTGGGGGAGAACCACTGTGTCCGGGTTGAGCAGGAGCAGATATCTGCCGCTGCTCGCCCGCAGCGCCTGGTTGGTAGGCCGGGTAAAGCCCTCGTTGCTGTCGTTCTGGATTAAACGGACCTGGGGATACGCTTCCTTTAGAAACTGCTGTAATCCATCCGTCGAACCATTATCGACGATTGTAATTTCAATAGATGGAATATTTGTGTTCGCGTACAGGGACTGCAGGCAGTCGCGCACATACTCGAGCGCCTGATAAGTGACGATGCAGACGGAAAGGGTCACATCGGTCAGGGGTTCTGCAGTACCTGCCTGTAAAGCTGCAGTGTCTGTCTGGCTGTTCGTTCCCATGTGTATTTTGCTGCCTGCTCGGGCCCTTTTCGTTTCAGTTCACGCCGCAGCTTTTCATCATCCAGCACGTTCCGCAGTGCGCCTGCAAGGGCGGTTTGATCACCTGGCGGAACCAGTATTCCTGCGCTGCCAACATATTCCGGCATGGAAGAGACGGCGCTGGTAATTACCGGAGTGCCGCAGGCCATCGCTTCCAGCGGGGGAAATCCAAATCCTTCATAGAGAGATGGGTAAACAAATACCTCCGCCAGATTATAAACGATGGGCAACTCCTGACTGGATACATATCCGGTGAAGTGAACCTTTTCCTGCAGCCCTAAACTGCGGATTTGCTCAAACACCTGTTCATACATCCAGCCCATGCGGCCGGTAATGACCAGAGGGGGAGCATCGCCCTGTTTGCACACCTGGTAATACGCATCCAGAAGCAGGGGCAGGTTTTTGCGCGGTTCTACCAGCCCCACAAAGAGGATAAATTGATCTGGCAGTTTGTATTTCCGGCGTACTTCATCTTTTAAGGCACAGTCTGTAATCGGGCGGAAATCCGGGCTGACGCCTAATGGAACGGTGACAATTTTCTCCGGCGATATCTTCAAGATGCGTATGGCATCCTGCCGGGTGCTCTCTGAGTCTGCAATTAGAAGGTCGGCCCTCCTTTTGCTCATCTGCATCGCCAGGGGGAAGAAAATCCGTTTAGAGCGCGTGTGCAGATGCGGAAAGAGGAAAAAGGTCATATCGTGGAAGGTAACCACCGACCGGCAGGAAAGGAAAACAGGCCGGGTGTAGTGGGGCGAATGAAGCAGGTCGACCCCCATCTGCCTGATCAGCGCCGGAAAGCGGGCCTGTTCCCATACCAGGCGGGCCGCCGGCGGCTTATCGTCCAGCTCCACAATTTTTAAATCTTTTCGAGGTTCGACGCCCAGTACGTTTCGACTGGCACGCTGTACAAAAATGATCCACTCAAACCCGGATTCGAGTGCTGCGAGCGAGCGGGTCAGATGGACGATATAATTTCCCGCCCCAACCGGTTTGACCGGCAGGGCGGTGGCATCAATAGCAATGCGTGCTGTCATCGGCTCGGTGATTCAGGTTGTTTGTACGATTGTTAACCCGGCTGGCGAGATGCTTCTGGATCCACCATATAAGCATAAATTTTCTCAATCTGCTGGTCCCAATCGGAATATGAAGATTGGATTTCCTGCAGTGCATTGCGGGTAATCCGTTCTCTGTTCTCTTTGTCGAGTACCGCTTTTTCCAGTGTGTGCATCAGAGTTGTAGCGCTGGCAGAGGAAAGCAGACAGTTCTCCTGATCTTTCAAAAACCAGGTGGTCGCCGGGTTGTAATTGGTGACCACAAGACAGCCGCTGGCCATCAATTCAAATGGAAGGTAAGACGGGTGACGGGTAAACATCATCACAAAACCGATATCGCAGGAGCGGTAGAGTTCGGCCGTCTCTTCGATGCTCAGCAGTCCCAGGTTTTCCACCACGCCGTCGAGACTATAGTGGCCAGGGTACCAGCGATCACCAGCCGAGACGATCTCGATCTGGTCTCCCAGCTTTTTCTTTAATAAGCGCAGGGCCTGTGCTGCCAGTTCAAAACCATTTCTTGGATGGCCCGGACGGCCGTACACAAAGATCCTTACCGGTCTTGATGATTCGGAAGGTTTTTGAGCTGGTGGGTGGAATACGGTTGTGTCCACGCAGGGGACGAAGTATTCAGCCTTTCCGCCGTATTCCTTTTCATAGATTTCCTTCAGCGTGGGCGTATTCGCGATCCCGTAATAGCCAAACTGGTAGGAGGCTTCAACCTGAGCTGAAACAGACCCTGCCGGGTAGAACAGAGGCTCGTAATCCTGGATGAAATAGAACTTCCGGCAGGTTTCATTAAATTTGAGCATAAAATATGCGGTTCCCCACAATGTCGCGATGGCGGCGTCGGTTCGCTCGAACCCATCTACATGACTCTGGAGGGTAAATTTGCGCACAGGCTGCCCGGCCAGCGCGGGGAAGGCTTCGCCGATCTTTCTGGAAATCTCATCTTCTTTAATATTCCCTAATATGGCGAAGTGATTATCGATCCCTTTGACGCGCTGAAAATATTCGGCAAAACGAAGCAGGGTATACACGCCGCCATAATAGGGGTGCGTGAAATCTGGCAGAAACCAGGTAATCGAGCGGATATCCATTGGGCCTGCATAGATTTCATGCAGCCGCCGGCTGGCAATTACATCCTCTTCAGAAAAATCCATCCAGGTGGAATACAGTAAGGCCTCAGGCGTATAGGAGCCCCAGTAACCCTGTTGAAAGACTCTTGCCAGGATTTTTTGTTTAACACTGCTCCAGCCTGCGTACTTCCAGATTTCGTAAGTTCTACGAACGTAATGACTCAATGACATATATTTACCTCAGCTTTTCCAGAAAGCTAACAACAAATTCGTGTGCACGCTGCTCGCCGGGCTTTGAAACCCGGGGATTGGGGTGCCAGTAAGACAAATTCGGATTGAAGTAAGGATCGCCCTGCTGCAGTGAAGGAAGGTAGTGAGGATAGGAAAGAAAGTAATCCTGAGCAGGGACATCGGTCCCACGCGTGGCTCCTTCTTTATGCTTCAGTTTGGCAAAGGGATTTACGACTACCTGATATCCAGCTTTGCGCACCCGTAAACAGAGCTCCACATCACTTCCGCAGAGGGTAAAGTTTTCATCAAACCCTCCAAGCCGGTTGAAGAGCCCTTTGCGGATCATCAGGCAGGCCCCGGTCACGGCTTGAAAATTACGGTACCACTCCGTCACGCCGAAAATGGTCCACTGATTCTCCGGCATACCGGCAAAGATATGGCCGGCAAAACCGGTTAGACCGATGATCACGCCTGAATGCTGGATTTTATTGTCATCCGTCAGGAGCCTGGCGCCCACGACACCGACATCTTCAAGGGATGCAAACAGCACCATTTCAGACAACCAGTCAGGCTCGACGACCTCGGTGTCGTTATTCAGAAACAAAAAAAGCTCGCCCTGAGCAGCGCGTGCCCCAAAATTGTTGGCCGAATTGTAATTGAAAGGCCCCGAAAAATGGACAACACGAACTCGTTGATTCCGGGTTACCTGCCGGTAGAACTCAAAATCTTCCGGCGGCTGTGGACCGTTGTTGACGATCACAATCTCGTAGTCCGGGTATTCGGTTCTGGCTTGAATGGATTTCACACAGGTCTCAAGCAGCGCATTGGCGCCTTTTGAAGGAATAATGATGGAGACCTTCGGGGGTTCTGGCACATCCCATCCAACGCGAATGAAGCCAGACTTTGGATCGAAGAACGCGCGCACACCGGTAAGACCTTTTCGTTCCAGGTGCGCTTTGATCGCCCTGAGCTGCGCAGCCGGAGCATATTCCTTTTTCCAGATATTATCGGCCGTGGAATCGCTGCCAGATCGCCAGTGGTAGAGAATCTTTGGGATGTGTCCGATGCGCTGGGTCCGCTCGCTGATCTTAAAAAATAAATCCCAATCCTGAGCGCCATCCATCTCAGGGTCAAACCCGCCGACCTCGTCGACAAGGCTGCGCCGCACAACCGTCAGGTGGGTGATGTAATTCGATGAGAGCATGATGTGCGGCGACCAGTCGGGTTTGAACAAGGGCTGCTGGCGTTGCTTTCCATCCGCAGAGATTAAGTCGTGATCCGAATACAGCAGGTCGACTGCAGGGTCTGCGTTCAGCATTTTGACGACCTCGTACAGGGCAAAGGGTGCCAGCAGGTCGTCGTGATCGAGAAAAGCCAGGAAATCGCCCCGTGCCAGACGAATGGCTGTATTGGTATTTTCGGATATCCCCAGATTTTTCTCGAGACGCTGTACCCGGATGCGGGAATCCTGCGAAAGTCGATTAAGCAGTACTGCCAGATCAGGGGAGGTGGAACCGCCGTCCGCGATGCACAGTTCCCAGTGGTCATAAGTTTGATCCACAACCGATTGTACGGTTTTCTGCAGAATGGAGACGGGGGTGTTGTAGACCGGTACGATCACACTGATCAGCGGGCGGTAAGAAAAGGTCGCTGCCTCTCTTCGCTGCTGGTTTAATTCATCCGGGTCTGGTTCGTTTACCGAAATCCAGTTCTGGTATTCCTGTTCATCAACAAAGCTGCCCGGTTTCATCTGGCTGCGGTAGGCGGTAATTTTTGCCCACACTTTCCTGCCGAAAGAACCTGGCCCTTCGTGTCGAAGCACTGTCAGCGCGCGGTAGATTTTATTCTGCATCGCTTCTTATCGGTTAAAGGGGTGATGGCTCGCCGGTAGCGTACCCCTAAGATTGTGTACCATGCCAACTGAGTAAAATGCGGGCAGGCGCCCGCATTTTACCGTTAAACTGATTTCAAGTAGAGAGGACCGAAAGACTACTGGTAGATTTCAACCGGTGCCGTGCTGCACGAAATGGTTTCGTTGTAGCCGTCGTTGACTTCTGCACAGATGTAGTACTGGCCAGGGGCAACTCCGGATGTGTCCCAGGAAAATGTGTTTCCGTTGGCCGGTGCTTCGCTGCTCAGGCGGGTCACCAGCGGGAGAAAGATCAACGGACCATCCGGTAAGCTTCCTGTGCTGCTGACCAGTTTGACGGAATGCTGCCTGGGTGACCGGCGATCTGTCGTGTAGTAGAAATTGATGGATTGAAGCTGGTCAACCGGTTTATTCAGGGTTATCTGGATTGGGAATATGGAACCCCGGGCTGCCCGGTCCACTTTGGTCAGACGAATCCAGTCGATTTCCTGGTGGAATGTCATTGCTGGCACAATGTTCCCCGTCCAATTTTCATTTGGATCGAAGCGCAGGCGGATCACCTGCCCTGCTTCCCACCAGGGTTTCGCTTCACAGCCCTGAGGGGCTGCCTGAACTGGAGTGCCGTTGAACGCATCGTAAAGGTCTATCGTATAGGTATGCCAGCCGACATCAAACGGAATATCGGCGCTGACGCGAGTACAGTCATTTGTCGCCGTCCAGATCCAGCGTCCGATCATTCCGTCGGGCGGCATTGGGACTTCCCCATTGATATAGTGGCGGAAGCTCAAATAACGATACTGGCCGGCTGCCATAAGCGTACCCGGTAGATTTAAAAATATCTGACTCTCGGCTTCTCCTTCTGCCCCCCGGCATCCCGAAGGAAGGTTTGATGGGCTGGCTGTATCGAATTTTAAGATCCCATTCTCAAACCGGGCCTGAGAGCAGCGGATCTGAGTTACATCGCCCGGGTCCATATCCCAGGCGTTTCCGGCCGCGGTAGCATAGTCTTCCCCGCTGTAGGGGGAAGGGCGCTGGAATTCAACGACAGGAGGTTCATTGACTCTCAACGATCTGTCGCTCCACTGAGAACAGCAGTCTGTGCTTGTGCCCAGTCCGACCTGATACGCCCCCGGGGCAAGCCCTTTAGTGTCCAGGCTGTAGCTGCCCTGGTTCCCATTCACATTTGTGGCGACCAGGATATTCCGCTGCGTGCCAACCGGCCGCACCCAGATGGCATTGATATTTCGATCCGGAGACCATTCAATCTGAGCCAGATGCTCGGGTCTGTTTTCACAGTCTGTCAGGCGAATCCAGTCGATTTCGAAGCGCGTGTCCCTGAAAATGGTCGGGTTGAATTCAATATTCGTCCACGGCCCCTGAGACCAGGGAGTTTTGTCACTCGGGTATAGACCGTTTAGAGGGTCGTTCAGATCGACCTTATACAGTTTCCAGTTATGTGTCAGGGGGCGGTTCGTTGGCGCAAGGGTTTCCGGATATAGATACACATAGGTTCCCCCTGATGTTTGATTATCTGCGCTGCCTTTTCTCCAGAAGATCCGGAAGATATCACCCTGTGGCCCGTTCGGGACTTTTTCATCCGGCGATTCCACCCTCATCGCCACATAGAAACACGAATATTTTTGTGGATCTACAGGCTGTAAGCTCCCCAGGTTCCTTCCAATCTGCATAAAGCCATCGTATCCACCGAAAACAGGGTAGAAGAAGGCTATATTTCCACGGTGATCTCCCAGAGAGCGGGCTGAGAAAATGCCGTTCTGAACCTGAATATCAGCCAGGCTGCGATAGCGGCCTCCTCCGTTCAGATACTGCGAGACATCGGAGAACTCATTCATGTCCCAGGCATTACCGAACGAGGCTGTGGCATAGTCCTGGGCTGCCGGAAGTGGTCTGTCTGGAACTTCTACGCTGCTGTTTGCTTTAATTGCCTCCCCCAGCGCAGAACCAGTACTGCTGAATGCCAGCACCAGTAAAACCATAGTGCTGACAATAATATTTAATTTTTGATGCATTGACCATTGTTCCTTTCACAGCAAGGGTAAAAAAAGGCCGGCACATTCGGTTTCGATCAGAAATGTTTTCTGTCGTTGGAACTTCCCTGTGCCTTTCATCCCCTGTCCCTGCTGGAGTCAGGGCAGAACCAAGTATAACCACCCGGCTGTAGAAGGAACTTAATGGAATGGTTAAGAAGCTGCTTACGGTTATGTCAGTACACGGCTGTACACCTCTCGAAACTGTCTTCCAATTGCAGGCCAGTTATAACGGTGAAGCACTTTCTGGTAACCATTTTCACCCAGTGAGACAGCCCAGGCAGGATTCTTAAGCAGCAGGAGCAGTGCTTCTGCCAGCATTTTTTCGTTTTGAAATTCGACGAGCAGCCCGTCCTGGCCGGCATCAATGACCCAGGGGGTTGCACCACGATTACAGCCAATGACCGGCTTTTTTGCAGCCCAGGCTTCTAGGAATGATATGCCGAACGATTCGAAGCCCGATGGATAAGCCAGCACGTCGATGGCTGAAAAGAGCCAGGGCTTTTCCTGATCGGGGAAGTTATAGCAGAAGATAATTTTTTCCCGGGCTTCATCCGGCATCGTTCGGACCAGATTCTCTAATGTGTCCGCAAACAGTGTTCGGGCGCCGGCAATGAGCAGTTTTGCTTCCGGGATTACCTCCCAGATGAGCGGCATAGCCCGCACGACCGTGTCGACGCCTTTATGACCCGCTACCTGACCAATAAAACCGATCAGTGGGGCGTCGTCGAAACCCAGGTGTTGTTTTGCGTCCTGATCGGCGACTTCCCGGAACGGTTCCAGATCTACACCCACTCCTGCAACGGTAACGCGATCCGGGTTTGCGCCCTTCTGAACGACGTAATCCGCTTCGTAGTCCGTCAGCGCAATGTAGTGATCTGCCTGCTGAATGGCCTGATAAATCATTGGACGGTCAAAACCCCAGGCATCGAGCGGGTGAAGACAGCCGGTCAGCACGCAGGGCCGTTTCGTTTTATGAGCCGCCTTTAAGGCCGTAAACATATGCAGCAGGGGAAATGAGGCTGCGCTTACTACATCGGAACGATACTGCTCTATGGCAGTGCGAAGCCCGGGAATGATTGGACCGTTATACAGGCTGCGAAGATATTGATTGCCGGGAAAACGCAGTGGTCTGTGTGTGGGTCGAAATGGGTAAAAGAGCCTGCTGATCCGGCTGTAGACGGGAAAACGGCGTACTTTTACGCCGTTAATTTCCTCCCATCCCGGTGACATTCGCCGTAAACCAGGTGTATAAAAAGCATCACCACTGTAGCAGTTGGTTGTGAAGACGGTCACCTCGTCCTGGAACTGGTTTACAAGTTCTTCAGAAACCCTTTGCACCAGGAATTCAGTTCCCCCGATGGCGGGGAAATAGCCCTGGGTTACATGTAAAACTTTCATCGCCGCTGGCTCAAGGTCTGGATAAGCGCCACTGTAGATGCCGCCAGGCGCGGTGCGCCAGCGCTCGAGGGCCCTCGGTTTTGAGCAGATATAGGGCGCGCGCAAAATAGCCGCTGTTTTGCGGCGCCGGACTGGACTGCGGAATCTGCCGGTTCTGCCTGTCAGGCGCATAACCACCCTCCAGACAGTAGCGGCGAACCGGTTCGACCACCTGGGACCAGCGGAAGTGCTCGATCAACGGCGTGAAAGCAGGCGCCCATGTTTCTCTGGGACGATCCAACAGCCTGGAAAGGGCATCTGCCACTGCCTGCGCATCGAAAGGTGGAACTACCTCACCCAGTCCGTACTGCTGCACCCATTCACTCGTAATATCACCCTCGGTTACCAGCACTGGCAGCCGTGCCCATAAATAATCGAGCACGCGTGTACGGATCGAATAACGGGTTTCAACGTGAACTGGATGCAGGGCAACGCCCACATCCGCCTCGCAGAGCAGGGATTCACGATCCTGATAAGAAATCCACTCAATGAAGATAATTGAGCGGTCTTTCTCACCGATTTCCTCTGCCAGCTTTTGTGCCTTTGCCGCCATTTCATGGACCGGGACGTCAGGGTTCGGATGCCGGGTTCCCAGGAAAACCAGCCTTGCTTCAGGATGGCGGTTGATCACCTGCGGCCATGCTTTGATGATCGTTAAGGGATCCAACCAGTTCCAGATGCCTCCACCCCAGAGAACGATACGAGCATCCGCTGGAACTTGAGGGTGAACCCCTCTGATAATATCCTTTTCATGCTTCAGCTCCCGGTCAGGGAAGCCAATGCCAACGACATCAATCAATGAGCGCAGCGTGGAGTCGGCTTTAAAGGTTAGCGGGTTGATGCGTTCATTCGCCGTCAGGAAACCCAGCCAGTAATCCCGCTGCCGTTCGTTACCACAAATGAAGAAATCGCCCAGCTTGAGTAAATTGTTCGTAATGTTGATCCCATGGCGGTTTAGTGCCTGCTGCGCTTCCATGGGTTCGTGCAGGTAGTAATGCAGGTTCTCCAGGATGGTCGGGTCGTAGAGGTCCACGATCAGGCGGGTGGCTGTCGTGCGCAGGAATGGGAATTTTTCGACCATGTAGCCGGAAACCAGGGCGATATCACTGTTTTCCACCAGCACCTGCAGGCTTCCAGGGCGTGTTTCCCAGTAGCGGACCAGGTTCAGCCCGGGGATTTTAAGGCTCGTTTCGGCCGGCACAGCCAGCGTGATATCCAGATCTTTTTTCAGGGCCTGTGCCATCTCCAGGTAGCGCATTCCCGGTCCGGCCATCTTTTCATCAATAATATCGTTGCTGACGATCAGGAGGTGGGGCCGGCCCTTCTTTATTGTCCATTCGGGCATAGATTTCGTCTTTCCAGATTTGATCAGAGGTGAATAATGGTGAATGACCAGATCCCAGGTCAGCTCCGGCAGGCCGTGCCAGGCATACGGCATTGGCAGTTCGCGCTGCAAACCGAACAAAATGTCATCGCCAATCAGCCTGTTGGTCTGCAGTTTGCGCCGGGCTTCCAGGATGGACCTTAGATTCAACAGGGCGTCCTTCCACGCCCCGAGATATGCTCTGACCGATTTCCAGTCGCGCTGAAGCAGGAGGCGAGAAAAATTGGCCCAGTCTTCCAGCAGGTAATTTCGTAAAAACCGGGGCAGCTGGTCACCTGTGATTTTCATGGCGAACCGCAGCCTGCCGTACACTACGTTCTTCAGCTTACGCGGCGTAAGGGGCTCAGGATCACCGGTGGGTGTGCGCCCGCTAAAGGCGTGATAAATGACTGCCTGCGGCGCGGCCTTAATACGATACCCCAGTACGCGTGCCCTGTAACACCATTCGGCGTCCTCGTAGTACATGGGGAACCCCTCATCCGCCGGGCCGATTTTCTTCCATACAGCCGTCCGAATCAGGGTCGCCGCGAAACAGGCTGAGGGAACCTCCTGGACGTGGTCGAACTGACCCAGGTCCAGATGGCCGAGGGCGTTATCTGTGCCCCATGAAAATGGGCCGACCTGATTGCCCAGGCCGTTTAAAAAGGCAGGAGCCCAGGTAAAACGCAGTTTTGCCGCGACAGCAGCGCACTCGGGATCTTCTTCGGCTGATTTTACCAGCTGGTATACAGCATCGGGTTCGAGCGTAATATCCGGATTGAGCAGCAGAAGATACTCGCTGCCGGCGGCCTGTTCAGCGCCGCAGTTGATGGCGTGAGAAAGCGAAGCTGATACGGTTAATCGAATTCTTTTAACCTGTGGATAATTCTGCTCCAGCCAGGTCAGCGTGTCATCCTGAGAGCCGTTGTCAACGACGATGATTTCAATTGGAGCATATGTCTGGGCAAGCAGAGAGGGGAGGCAGTCCTGCAGCCATTCCCTGCTGTTGTAACTGACGATGATGGCTGCAACCCGCGGACCGGAAGTCCTTTCTGGAAGAAGCTTCTCAGGAGGGTGAATCCCCTCCCGAATCAGCAGGCCGGCTTCGGCCAGACAGGCCAGTCCGGCGCGTATGGTCTGGTCGCTGGCGTATTCGGCTTTGAACTCCTTTAAGATCTCATCCAGCGTGCGCTGGTTTGCAGTTTCCCAGAGCGCATGAAGGGTGTTGTCCAGCGCAACCCTGCCGCCCTGCGGAGTGGTGAGGAGCGGTCGTTCGGCACGATGAATGACCTGGACACCCTCTGGTTTTCGGTAGGTGAACATCACGGATTCTGGTGTCTTCTGTATTCCTGAATAACTTCAGCCGGGTCACCCTGGGCTTTTATCTGTCCATGGTCAATCCATACAACACGGTGGCATAAGGATTCGATGACATCCATGTTGTGCGAGACGATCAGGATTGTGGCGCCCTTTTCTCGAAACCCCTGCATACGGGCAGAGCTTTTTCTCTGAAATGCTTCGTCTCCCACAGCCAGGATCTCGTCAACTATTAAAATATCCGGTTCAACATCGGTGGCCACCGCAAAACCAAGGCGAGCCCACATGCCGGATGAGTAGGTGCGCGCGGGGGCATCAATAAAGTCCCACATCTCGGCAAAGTCGACGATGCGGTCGAATTTCTCGACCATCTCATCCCGGGTAAATCCCAGGATGGCGCCGTTCAGGAAGACATTTTCCCGTCCAGTAAGTTCCGGGTGAAAGCCGGCGCCGAATTCCAGCAGAGGGGCAACCCGGCCCTTTACCCAAACGCGGCCGCGTGTGGGCTTCAATACCCGTGCCACCAGTTTGAGCAGCGTGCTTTTACCGGCGCCGTTGTGGCCGATAAAACCAAGCACCTCGCCACGGTAAACTTCCAGGTTGACATTCTCGAGCGCCTGAAACTCGCGATTCTTGACTTTGCCCTGCATCCAGCGAATCGCGTACTCTTTAAATGAGCCGATCCTTTCCGATGGGGCGCGATAAGTCACCCATACATTTTCCAATCGAATGACACATTCTCTGGAGGGTTTGGTACCGTCATTGATGTTCGGTGATGCGTTATATACGGTATGCAAACTCATCTGCCTTTCTGGTAAAAATGATCCAGCCCACGATCAGGGTCACGATGGAAAACGCACCGGTTAACAATACGGCCTCAAGATCAGGAATCCGGCCCTCGTAGATCGGAGTACGGAACATCTGAATCAGATGGTACATGGGGTTCAGGCGGGCAACCCAAACACGAATCTCTGGCGGTAAGTATTCAGCCGGGTAAATCACCGGGCTTAAATACATCCAGGCCGGAATAATTACCTGATACATCTCGGCCACATCTGCAAAGTAGACGGCAATTGTTGATATAAGCAGCCCGATACCCAGGGAAAACATGGCGAGAAAAATGATGGAGACCGGTAAAAACAGCATAGAAGCCCGGATCGGGACTCCGGTCACGAGCATGACCAGGATTAATGGCACAATCGATATCACCAGGTTGATAAGACCAGTTCCTATGGCTGCGACTGCAAACGCAGTGCGCGGGACATAGATGCGTTTCAGCAAACTGCTGCCCCAGACCATGTGCGACATAATGGCATTTGTTGTTTGAGCGAAGAACGTCCACGCCAGCAGTCCGCTTAAAACAAGGGTCGCATAGTCCTTCGTCGCAAAAGCCCTGGAGAAGGCAAGCGTCAGGACGATCATCGTCCCCAGGGGGTTTAACATCGTCCAGGCTATGCCCAATACGGAGCGTTTGTAACGCGTCAGGATATCCCGCCGGATGAGCTGAATCAGCAGATAGTTATACCGGAACAGCTCTTTCAGCTCGCGTACTGCCGGAGGACCCTCCTGCGCGGAGTCGTAAATAGATGAGGATGAAATTTTAGCCATTATGTCCGGTGGTAAAAGGGAGGGAAAATTATAGGGTTAGGCTGAATGATCAAAAGCTAATTTTAACGCCAGTTCCCAATCCGGAAGACGGAGTCCAAAAGTTCTCTCAAAACATCCGCAGTCGAGCGCGGAGAACAGCGGTCTCTGAGCAGGGGCAGGGAAATCGGCAGTTGCTGCGGGAAGCACCTCTTCCGCTACCTGTTCTTCAGGATGTGGATCATACTTCAGAATCGCCTGGCCCCATTCCAGACGGCTGGCGTAACCACTGCCCGCCAGGTGATACAGGCCGCAGCGCTCGCGCATCCATCCGTGAATGTCACTGCTCCCGGGGACAATGAGCTGGGCTGTAATCTCGGCCAGCATGCGCGCCCAGGTAGGGCCGCTGATTTGATCTTTGACGAGCTTGAGGGACCGATTCTGACGCGCCCATTGTAACACTTTAGTGACAAAACTGTCTCGCCGGAGGCTGTATACCCAGCTGGTCCGGAAAATTAAATACGCGCCTCCAGTCTGTTCAATAGCCCGCTCTCCCGCCAGTTTGCTGCTGCCGTAAACGCTCAGGGGGTTGGGGGTATCCTTTTCATTGTAAGGACTGCCCTTGGTGCCGTCAAATACATAATCTGTAGAGTAGTGAATCAAACCGGCGCGCAGGGATCGAGCCTCTTCGGCCATTAATCCTGGGGATTCTGCGTTGACCGCATAAGCCTTTTCGGGTTCGCTTTCTGCCCTGTCTACAGCCGTATAGGCAGTTGCATTGACGATCAACTGCGGTCGTATGGTACGGATGGGCTTGAGCACCGTTTCGGGCCGGCTCAGATCAATTTCGGGATAATCGACCGTGATCACCTCACCCAGAGGTGCAAGCGTGCGGACCAGCTCCCAGCCGAGCTGACCATTTTTCCCCAGCAGCAGAATGCGCATACCCTAGATGCCCCTGTGGAACGGAATATCATCTTCGAGAAAGCGAAGCAGATATTTGCCGTATTCGTTGCTTTTCATTTGCTCTGCCAGCCGGCGAAGCTCTTCCTTGCCAATGTAACCCATGCGGTAGGCAATTTCTTCGGGGCAGGAGATCATCATACCCTGGCGTTCTTCAACCGCCTGGACAAAGTTTGCCGCCTGCAGCAGCGATTCGTGTGTACCGGCATCCAGCCAGGCCACGCCTCTACCCATAACCTCCACGCGCAGCTGACCTCGTTTCAGGTACTCACGGTTCAGATCGGTGATCTCCAGTTCTCCCCGGGCGGAGGGCTTCAAACTGCGAGCAAGTTCCACAACCTGGTTATCGTAATAATACAGCCCCGGGACAGCGAAGTGTGAGCGCGGCTTCGCCGGTTTTTCTTCTATACTCAGCGCATTGCCCTCGTCATCAAACTCCACCACCCCATAGCGCTGGGGATCGCGCACCGGGTAGGCAAAGATCAACGCACCCTCTGTTAGCTTTGCTGCTTTGCGCAGTTTTTCCGGCAGCCCGTGACCAAAGAAGATATTGTCACCCAGGATCAGACACACCGGATCGTTACCGATAAACTCTGGTTTAATCAGAAAGGCCTCGGCCAGGCCGCGCGGTTCCGCCTGTTCGGCATACGTAAAATTCAGGCCCCACTGACTGCCATCGCCCAGCAGAGTGCAGAATGCCGGCAGCGCTTCGGGAGTGCTGATCACCAGGATATCGCGAATCCCGGCCAGCATCAGCATAGACAGCGGATAATAAATCATCGGTTTGTCGTAGACGGGCAGCATCTGTTTGCTGATGCCCAGGGTCAGGGGGTACAGGCGGGTACCGCGCCCCCCGGCAAGGATGATGCCTTTCATCGATTTCCCTCCTGTGGTGTTTCATAACGGCGCTCGCCATAGTTCTGCGACACCCATTTTTGAAAATCCTGCTGCTTGCGGATGGCTTCAACCCATTCTGGGTTGTCTAAATACCAGCGCACGGTCTTTACAAGTCCTTCGGACATAGAGTGGCGCGGCTGCCAGCCAAGCTCCTGGCGGATCTTGGTGATATCCATCGCATAACGCCGGTCGTGACCGGGGCGATCGGTTACATAGCGTATCAATGAGCGGTGGGGGGTATGGGGAGAGTCGGGTACAAACTCATCCAGGATGTCACATATGGTCTGTACGACCGTGAGGTTGGTGGGCTGATTGTCGCCGCCGATATTATAGGTCTCGCCGACTTTTCCCTTGCGCAGCACCATCCAGATGGCTTCACAGTGATCCTGGACAAACAACCAGTCCCGGATCTGCTGTCCATCTCCATACACCGGCAGAGGTTTGCCTTCCAGAGCGTTCAGGATCATCAGCGGGATGAGCTTTTCCGGAAACTGGTAAGGACCGTAGTTGTTTGAGCAGTTTGTGATCGTGACGGGTAACCCGTACGTATGCGCGTATGCCCGCACCAGATGGTCGCTGGCAGCTTTTGACGCTGAATAGGGAGAGTTCGGTGCGTAGGGCGTTGTTTCTGAAAACGGAGGATCATCCGGTTCCAGGGAGCCGAATACTTCATCGGTGGAGACGTGGTGGAAGCGGACTCCCTGATAGGGGTTCGGCGAAGAACTGCTTTCAGCCCAGTACTGTTTTGCAGATTCGAGGAGGGTGAAGGTGCCAACGATGTTCGTCTGAATGAACTGCTCAGGCCCGAGGATCGATCGATCGACATGCGATTCGGCGGCAAAGTGCACCACGGTATCGATCTGGTATTTACGCATCAACTCGTCAACGAGCGGCCGGCTGCAGATATCGCCTTGCTCGAAAACATAGCGTTCGGGGGCGGGCAGATCTTTCAGGTTTTCAAGGCTGCCGGCATAAGTGAGGGCATCCAGGTTGACCACGAAGACTTCCGGCTCCACCTGGAGAAGGTAGCGTATAAAATTCGAGCCGATAAAACCGGCTCCACCCGTGACAAGTACGTTATGCACTGTTACCTCCTGGTCTGCATTCCGTCAATCATAAAGGTCCGCTTCGCTCAGTTTTACCCCGCGCAAATCTTTGGCAGAGAGAATGGGCTGGCTTCCATCCGGTATCGGCCAGTCGATGCACAACTGTGGATCATTCCAGATAATGGTGCGGTCCCATTGGGGAGCATAGAAATCGGACGCCTTATAAACCAGTTCCGCCCATTCGCTGAGCACATAGAACCCGTGGCCAAATCCCGGCGGAATCCAGAGCTGCAGTTTGTTCTGGGCTGAAAGGCGTGCAGAAACCCATTTACCAAAAGTGGGGGAGCTGCGGCGCAGGTCTACAGCCACATCATATACCTCGCCTGCTACCACGCGGACGAGTTTCCCCTGGGCCTGCTTAATCTGATAATGGATGCCGCGCAGAGTTCCCTGACGAGAACCTGAGTGATTGTCCTGAACAAAGTTGGTGGGGATGCCAGCGGCGGCAAAGCGTTCCGCCTGGTAGGACTCGAAAAAGAAACCGCGCTCATCTCCAAAGACCTGCGGTTCGATAAGGATTACTTCTGGTATCGATGTGGGTATAAATTTCATGATATCTTCTACGAAAACTGGATGATGGGGCTGATGTTCTGACGGATGAAAAGATCGCTCTCATATTCAACTACCGTCTTCAGGTTGTAAACGCACCATCTGTATTGTAGCTGATTATCGTAAGTGAACAGGCATTCTCCTTAAACGCAGGAACTCCGGTTTTATTACGAGCCACCACCCTGTTTACACAAACCGCCTGATGAACAGCCTCAGACGCAGCGGCAGGCGTGCATAGAAGAGCTGGCGAAATTTTGCTTTGAACACCAGCCGCGAGAAGTGACTGCCGCCCTCACGGTAATGCACTCGGAGCATTTCTGGCCAGCAGCGGTCATCGGAAACAACCGATTTCCCAGATTGATGCAGACGGAAGTTCGCCCACAGACGTGGGTGGTAGCACAGTGGGGCCAGGCGAGCCAGGCGCACCCACAGATCGTAATCCATTGCAAAGTAAAAGCTGGGGTCCAGGGGACCTACCTGCTGCCAGAGCTGTGCCCGAAAGAAGGCGGCCTGCTGTGGAATATGGACATATCCCTGTCTCAGGCGCCGGTAATCCGTCTGGCGGGCAGGGAAGCGTCCGATCACATTTCCATGTTCATCGATCAGGTTTGCATCCCCGTAGACCATGCCGGCATGTGGATTGGCCTGTAAAAACTCCACCGCTTCCCGCACTGCGCCTGGAAGGTAAGTATCGTCTGAATTTAACCATGCCAGGATCTGACCCGATGAACGGGCAAAGCCTTTATTGATCGCATCTGTCTGGCCCTGGTCACGCTCAGAAACCCACCATGCCAGCCGGTCCTGGTAACGCCGGATGATATCCACACTGCCATCGGTTGAACCGCCATCCACAATGATATATTCAATCCTGGGGTAGTCCTGTTCCAGCACCGACAGGATGGTCTCCTCAAGGAAGTCGGCCTGGTTATATGAAGGGGTGACGATGGAGACCAGCGGGAGGTCACTCGTTATGCTGTGCATCATGTAGGATTCTGGTATTACTCCCAATCTTTGCTGTCATAGTACCGGCAGGCAACGCACTCGGTAATGGAACGGATGCGCTCAATCTCTTCCGGCTCCAGCCGGCGCTTCCAGTTTTTCAGGTTTGCCCGGCTGTCCAGGTGAACGGAGTGAACGGCGTTTCTGGAAAGTTCGGATGGATTCTCCGAGCTGCTGGTTTCAAAGATGGTTTTTTCCACCTGCGCAGAAAAATTCAGACCCAGGGCCTCATAGAGCCGGCGGTAACCCTCCACTGGCTGCAGGGAAAGATCTTCGTGCCGGACAATCTGAAAGGAGGGGAACTGCTCCTGATAGGTGAGGACCACCTGGTAGATCATCTTCCACAGCAGGCTGCTCTGCCCGATAATATCTTCCGGATGGTGCTGCATCTCTTCCATCGACTGGCGGAAAGGCTCCAGCCAGTCGCGCATCAGGAGCGGCTGCTGCAGCAAATCACTGAAATCGAAATTCCATTTCAGTCGTTTCAGGCTGCTGGCAAAGGCAGCCGGGTGGCGCACGGTGATTACGACCCGGCAGTTTAACCGCTCCGCGAACCAGGGGGCGGAAAAAACGGCGAACGGATCCTTGATCAGCGGGGTCAGGCCCCGGAATCTACCGCGTAAAAATGTGGTCCAGTCCCTCCCCATGCGCAGGAAATCTTTGCGCGAGCGCAGTGACCGGATTTCGGCGGCGAGATGGTAGCGGAAGGCCAGGGTTTCCTGCAGCGCGGGCAGGTACTGCGCCTCGTTTTCGGAGCAGATATAGGTATACCAGTGCCGGATGGAAGCTGAGAAAACCCCCGGGCGGTGCAGAACATTCAGCGGCTCACTGATATAAGCGGTTTCGCTGCTGGCGGCCAGGATCTTCCCAGCCCAGGTCGTTCCGGAACGATGTGCCCCGGTCACCAGGATTGGACGGGCAGGCGAAGTGCTCATGCGCGGTCCTCCAGAACCAGCCCGGGCCATCCGTCCAATCCCGGAATCGCGTCCCATTTTTTTCGCTGCTCGTTTCGCAGCTGGTAGTACCACCGAGAGATTCCCTTCAGCCCCACCAGGCTGAGCAGTGCGTAAATCATGCGGTGCCAGTGCTGCAGCGCATATCGCGGATAAACTCGCAGGGCGCGCATGTAAGCCAGCAGCGCTGGTCCCGGCAGGTCTCCATCAAGAAGATAGCGCGCGTTCAGGCGGTGCACACCTCCCAATATCTGTCGCCGGTTGGCAGCTACTCTGCCGGCGAACTGCGGGTGCTGCTCCATCCAGGAGAATATTCTCATGGCTTCTTTTCCAAATCCTGCCGCTTGAGCCACATTTTTTGCCGCGGGATGGTAGCGGGCAGCGGACCAGTAGGCTGAAACGTGTTGAATGGGCGCCAGGCTGGCGATACGCAGCCAGAGATGATGATCGAGTAGAAAATGGTAATCGGGATCCAGGTAACCGGCCTTTTCCAGGACAGACCGGCGCATAAATACGGAGGGCTGGCAGATGATGCGAAAGCGCATGAGCTCCGGAAGCCCCCAATTCCCGAAAACCAGGCGGTTAAGGGGCCGGCCAGCGGCGTCAATCGTGATGGCGTCGCCGAAGACCATCCCTAATTCTGGCTTTTGCTCGAGGACAGCAACGGCACTGCTGACCGCACCTGGAAGGTACAGGTCGTCAGAATTTAACCAGGCGACAATTTCTCCACGGGCGCGCTGCAGTCCTTTATTGATCGCCTCCGCCTGACCCGAGTCGGGCTCAGAAACCCAGTAAGCAAGACGGCCGGCATAACGCTGGATGATGTTTACGCTGCCGTCGCGAGAGCCGCCATCGATGATGATGTATTCGATCTGTGCACCCGTCTGGGCGAGCACCGACTGTATTGTCTTCTCCAGGAAGGCTGCCTGGTTATAAGAAGGGGTGATGATCGAGACGAGAGTCACGGTGAAGCGCCCACCTATCCGTCGGAGAGCGGGTGAGCCAGGTCGTAAATTAAATATCCATCACCCTCTGCAATCAGGGGATAACGGGTTTCCAGGATATCCCGCAGTGCGGGCTGGTCTTTGTACTGGCCAAAGGCAGTGATCAGGAAATAATCAACCCCCTCGGTGCGTTTGGCAAACATGGATTCAATGTCTTTCGCACTGCCGCGCATTTGAGAAAGATTCAACTCGCCCCGGTTCGGCCACAAAGAAACCTTTCGCCACCCATAATACATCAGACGGTAGCCATAATCTTGCGTCAGGGCGATGATCTTGCCATCAGTGGGAAGGTAGGATGCAATTTCCTCCCAGTAGGCTGGTTCGTGGCGGTTGTCTTCCAGAGAAAACTGATTGACGCTGATCACGGAAGGAAAGGTGATCCCGACCAGCAGGACAGCCGCAAAGAGAATTTTCCAGAACCAGTTCTGGCGAAGGACCTGTTCCAGGACAAGTGCAGCAACTGGAAGGATGGAGAGCGCCAGGATGGGGATCAACTGGATGTGGTAGTAGTTATGGGTGTACATCTGGTAGGGCAGCATCAGCCCGTAAAGGCCGTAGCCGACCCACAAACCGGCCAGCAGCGCTTTCGTTCGCCCCGCAGCGATGATTACCCCGAAAAGCCCCAGCAGGATGACAGCCAGGCTCATCAAACTTTGCACCAGATTGAGCCAGCGTACATACAGGGCGGGGTCCAGCAGCAGGTGGGACAGGGATACCGTCCAGGTGGAGAAATACTCCGCAGCCCGTCCCTGCCTTCCTGCGTAATAGAGCAGGGTTGGAACCAGCATCAAAATGGCCATGCTCCAGACCTGCGGATTCTTCCAGCTTCTTTTTATCCCCAGGGTGTGCAGAACGATGGCTGCAGCTGCCGCGCCGATGATATAGCCCGCAACGGCTTTGACCAGAACCGCCATCCCCCCCAGCAGCCCGGCGGCCAGTGCCCATTTCCAGCTCTTTGAGTCAGACCAGCGCACCAGCGCATACAGCGTGAGCAGGATCCACATCACCATGCCCGGGTCAGGCTGAAAGGAGCGGCTTGCCTGAACCCCGAAAGGCAGGAACAGGTAATAGGCCAGTGCAATCAGCGCTGCTCCCCAGGAGACTGCGGGCGAGGCTGTATCTGTCAAACGCCGGGCCAGAGCAAACAGGGCAATCCCACCGATGATCCAGAAAAGCGAATTGTATAGGCGGGCGATCCAGAGCTCTTCACGACCGATCGCCAGATAGGTAATGGCCACCACTCGCTCCAGGATCGAAGGCTCATACTGACCGGTTGAGTTTGCAAACGCAATCGCACGCTCCCTCAGGCTGGGATCGGCGTCCGGAAGCATCTCGTAGTACATGCCGCGCGCGATGATGGCGGAGCGGAGCTGGCGGGTGGGGTGAAAGTCCAGCGGCTGGTCGGTTAGATCGAACAGCCGCAGAGCTAAACCCGCCGCAAGAATCAGCAGAACTGCACCCCAGCGGAAGATATTCATGCTGAGGAGCAGCCGGCTCTGGGATCCGCTCTTAATCAGGGAGTCGGTTTGCGTTACTCGAGTAGTCATTTACCTGTTTCCGCTCAAAATAGAGAACTGTAATCCACTTTCGGAAACACTGTTAATTTACCACCAATTGTGGCATCCAGCACTTCCCGGCCGGCCTGCCGGTAAGCCTCCCGGGCCAGAATATAGCCGCGCTCCGATGTGTCCAGGTCGGGGAGCTGCCAGCGGAAGCCTTTTCCAAAGTAGGCGCTGTGGAAATGGTCGGGATCGTCACCCTGAGAGACAACGGTTGTGTTCGGTTTCCCCTGGGTGCTGAAGCTGTGATCGACGCCGATCAGGATGACCTGCTGAAAACCCATGTAGAAAGCGAGCTGCAGCGCCACATATGTGACGGTTGCGCCCTCCCACAGGCGGCCGCGCACATCGCGGGCAAACTTTGGCCCCGTGTAGGTAGTGTGCAGGAACATCATATCCTCCGTGGGCTCGATCAGGCGGTGGGAGCGCCAGGAGAGAAATTTGGGTATGGGCAGGCTGCGGATTTCCTGAGCGCACTGCTCGATCACCAGGCTGTTGATGGATACGTAATAGGAGGTCGGAAATCCAAGCTCCGGAAACATCAGGTAGATGCGGTTCAACCCGAAGGTGTACTCGTTCTTCAGCCGCGAAAGGTCGGTTTTTTTCAGGCTGGGACCGTTGCCGATGATAAAGCAGCGCTCTCCTCTGTGAATATCCTGATACCGGGCCAGTTTCCGGATGCTCTCGCGGCGCAGGGGATGGAAGGTGGCAGCCGGCCACTGTGATGCCCGGACAAGCCCGTACCAGATGGTGCGGCCTGCATTCCACACAGGCCCCGGTGTGATTTTCTTGAGTTGCTGTATTGAGCTCATTGAAGGCTTGTTTTATTCGGTGCTTAAGCGGGCTGTGGCTCCGCCGTCGATGATCAAAGACTGCCCCGTGATGAAGGAAGACTGATCTTCATCGGCCAGGAAATAAATTGCGCGGGCGATCTCCTCCGGCTCTCCAATACGGCCGTTGACCGTCTTGCTGGCCAGGTTTTCCAGCCGCGAGCGCAGGTCGCCGCCGGACACATGATCGCGAACCAGCCCGGCATGCAGCATCGGAGTATTGACCGCACCGGGGAGGACAGCATTGACGCGAATGTTGTCGGCAGCGAATTCAATCGCCATGCCGCGTGTCAGTGCCAGCAGGCCGCCCTTGCTGGCCGCGTAGCTGGCTATGCTGGCAGAAGTTTGCACGGCGTGAACCGATGAGACGTTGACGATCGCGGCGCGGCCGCTGCGCTTCAGCAGGGGATAGGCAAGTTTGGCAGCCAGAAAAGCCGAGCGCAGGTTGGATGCCATGGTGGTATCCCATTCTTCCACGGTGAGCTCGACCAGGGGCTTTACGATCTGAACCGCTGCGTTATTGACCAGTGCATCCAGTTTGTCCGTGAAAGCCCGGGACTGATTGAAAATGTTCTCCATTTCCTCGGGGCGTGAAATGTCAGCCCGGATGAAAAGCCCGTTTTCAGGGAATTGTTCCGGATAATCGGCGCGATCAACGCCAATGACGCGCCATCCGGCTTCGCAAAAGATTTTAACTGTTGCACGGCCAATACCACCGGCGGCGCCGGTGATCAGCATCGTTCGAGGGGAGTTTGAAGAAAGGGATGTTGCCATGGCTTTATCCTTTTCGGTGCGTTGGATCACACTGTTTGCAGTGTGCCAGATTCCTCATACGCAATTCCCAGACCATGCATGAGGTTGCGAATGGTATTCCAGTGAACCCGCTCCCAGGCGGCCGGGCTGGAATTGGAATTGTGCGGGGCCAGCATCACATTGTCCATTTTGAGAAGCGGACTGTCGAGAGGCAGCGGTTCGACCTCGAAGACATCCAGGGCCGCTCCGGCGATGGCGCCAGTTTGCAGCGCATCGATCAGCGCCGGCTCATCGACTACCGGACCGCGCGAGGTGTTAATTAACACCGCATCGGGTTTCATGAACGACAGCGAGTGGGCGTTGATCAGGTGATAGCTGGTCGGATTGAGGTCCGGGTTGAGGCTGACAAAATCCGCGCGGCGGAGCAAATCTTCCAGGTCGGTCATCTCAATCCCATACTCAAGAATGAAGTCGGGTTCAATTGGCCGGATGTCATTGCCGAGGAGCTTCATACCGAAGGCGCGCGCTCTGCGCAGGACAGCTTTTCCGCAGTTTCCGACGCCGATCACACCCAGGGTGCACTCACTCAAAGAACGCCCGGGCAGCTTATCCCAGACCCCGGCTTTCATTGCACGGTCCAGCCAGGGCTGGCGGCGGGCGAACGCCAGGATATATCCCATAACACTGTCGGCAACCGGGAGGGTGAAGGCATTGGGTGTGCGGCAGATGCGGATGCCCAGTTCGGCCGCAGCTGTCTGGTCGATGGAATCGATACCGGTTCCCCATTTTGAAATGACCCGCAGGCGCGGAAGGCAGGCCTCCATCACCCGGCGAGTATAGCGGTCATCTCCGCAAATCGCGCCGTCAAACTGCCCGGCGTATACCAGCAGTTCTTCCTCGCTCAGGCGTTCGCGCACTTCCGGAACGATCAGCTCGACTCCGTAGCGCTCGAAAACCGGCCGAAAACGGTCCACACAGGGGATCATGTAAGGAGCAGATAGTAATACGACAGGCATCAGAGCATTCCTCTTGTCATTTTCATTCTTTTTCCGGATACCGCGACAGCAGCACATCGACGATCAGGAAGTCCAGTTCTTCGTCAATGTCCCAGGCTTCGGCGGCATCGATCTCATACATCAGCGGGCGCTCTCCCAGGCGGTTTCGCCGGGCGAGCAGGGTTTCGCGGGTAAAGATATAGATGCAGGAGTTTTCCTCGTAAACCGGAGGCAGGTCCTGAGTCTGGAGCAGGATGGCAGGATTGTGGTTGATCGCCCTTCCGAGCTGATCCCAGAGACGGGACTGCACCCGGGTGACAGAGAACAGCGAATCATATGCCGGATAAACTTCCAGCAGCTTTTGAATGCTGCGCGAAATCGTTTCGGAACGCAGCAAAGGGTTGGTGCTGTGTGTTTGCAGGTAAAAATCGGCCTGTACCTGCCCCGTATCATAGGCCAGAATTTCGTTCATGGGGATATGATCTGCGCGCAGATGTGCGGGGCGTTCCAGAATGGTCACCTGAGGGAATTCTTTCTGCAGGCCTTCGATGATCACAGGGCTGTCCGTGTCCACCACGACCTCGTTGATTTCGGGACACTTCAGCAGCGTGTTCACAATATGCTGGTACAGCGGCTTTCCGGCCAGTACGCGGTAGTTCTTCCCAGGCACTCGCTGAGAGTGATGGCGCATAGGAACCAGGGCGGCGATTTTCGTCATGATGTCTCCACGATCGGTGTCAGATGCTCACCAGTCATTGTCTTTTTCATATCCCAGGCGGATGAGCAGGTCGCCGGTTACGTCTTTGAAGAGCTGTTTGTTTTCAGGGGAAAACATTTCTCGCCAGCCGCCAATTTTACCTTTCCGAAAGGTGGGAGAGCGGCTGGGGTTAATGTGATTGGCCAGAGTCCAGATCGCCACATCGCGAGATACGGCCAGGGGAAAACCGCGCTGAACGGCGTGGTCCACAACCCTGCCAATCGTATCTTCTTGATCCCGTATGAAATCCTCAAAGCGCAGGGTGAGCACTTCGGGATGATCCAGCCAGCCTGTGTAGGGTTCGAAACGGGCAAGGATGTCGGGAAAAGGGATCTCGATATCCGGGCGGCCGAGAATGCTCGTGCGCAGGCGCTCGTCAAATGTTTTTAAATGATCGCGATAGTAGGTGTGGTGCACATGGTTCGGTTCCATCTCGGTGACGTAATGCACGTGCGAGACCACCACATCGCGAGGATCGCGCAGAATGAAATAGGCCGCAAAGGAGTCCTTACAGAGCGTGCTGATGACTTCAGGGAAGGCGTGCAGATGGCCGTATGCAATATCGCCAGGGCGCAGACGCTGCAGGTCCTTCAAAATTTGCTGGATAGGCCGCGGCTGCCCGGATTCTCCTTCAAATGTAACCACAGCGGGAAGCCCGCTGTCCACTGCCGGGCCGATTTCTGGAAACCCCTGCAGGACCTGAGTAAGCAGATGCGTTCCACTTTTCGGGAAAGAGTTGGCGAACAGGACCGGAACATCTTGCAGTGAAGTGCGCCGGTAGCGCAGCATTTGTGAATAACGCCTGGCCGTTCGCCGGGCCAGGCGAGCTTGCTGTGCCAGCGGCGACTTTGATTTTAAAAATTGAAATGCAGACATATCAATTTGTATGGGGATGGAAGGCCCCTTCTTTGACCTTACCAGTCGTCCCCCTGTTCATATCCCAGGCGGATTAACAGATCACCGGCTGCCTCTTTGAAATGTTTTTTATTGGCTTCCGTGAAATGTTCACGCCAGTTGCCTGGCTTTCCTTTGCGGAAAGTCCCGGATTTTTTCGGGAGCACAGCCGCCTGTAAGACCTTGATCGCCTTGGCTCGCGAGACTTGAGGGGTAAAACCGCGCGTTTCCAGATAGTCCAGCAAACATCCAAGCGCAGCTTCCTGGTTCAGTCGCAGATCTTCAAACCGCAGGCACAGTACACCAGGCTGGTCCAGCCAGCCCAGGTAATTTTCGTATTTCGTGCGAATACTGCTCAATTCCGCCCCGGGCACTTCTACGCCATCAATGGCAGCATCAATGCGCTCTTCCATCGTTTTGAGCGTATCGTTATAGTAGCGGTGCATACCGTGACCGGGATGCATCTGCGTGGCGTAGAAGACATGCGAAATGATGATATCGCGGGGGTCACGGTGGACGAAAATCGTTGCCCGGCCCGGGCGCGTCAGTTCAGACAGGAAGGGCTCCCGGGCATGGATATAGCCATACCCGATGTCGCCCGGGCGCATGCGCCGGATGTTTTCCAGGACGCGCTCGGCCGGCAGCTTGGCATTGTTTTCTGCCCGGTTAACCGGTGGAAATCCGGGGTCGATGAACGGACCCAGTTGTGTCAATCCCTGCAGCACCTGGATAATCAGGTGCGAGCCAGACTTGGGCATGGCATTGCCCAGAACAGCCGGAGCATTCTGCAGGGCTGCAGGCCCCCATTTCACCGCCACCGCTGCACGACGCGCCTGCCAGCGGACTGTTTTCAGCCAGTGTTTTACCTGATAGTATGTGTCCATATCAGCGCCTGGGAACGGTTGGCTGCATCGAGCGGCTCAACCATACCAGTTCCTTGCTTTGTAAAAGTTTTACGATCTCGAAGACTGTCTGGAAAGAGACATCCAGTTCTGCTGCGATGTCTGCGATTGTGTGTTCGCCGTCACACCGTTCCATAATCTCGAACAGGCGGCGGTGACCATCCGGGTTGGTGCGGTAATCTACCCAGATGCCATACCCAGAGCAAAAGATCTCGCCCTTGAAATTGTTGACCACATACTGATTCTGTTCCCAGGCCTCGATCAGCCCCAGGACGACCTCTACAGAAGCCTGCATGCGCTCTTCAGCGAGGATCTCCGGGGTATCCAGACTGGAATGATACTCCCGGTAAGGACGTGTCGGTGAACCGGCTGGCTCCACGCGCGACAGCGAGAGCATCGGGACGCGCACACCGGGTGCGTTGAACTGGCGCTCATCGTTGCCGATCACCGTGCGGTAAGGTGCGCAGTAGCCCTGCGGATCGAGGTGGCGCAGAGCCGTAGTCAGGCAGAGGTCCGCCTGGCTGGCCGGCTGGAATGAGCCCTGCAGGGCATGAGGCGAGTCATTTCCGAGCATCTCAAGGAATAACCCGGCTTTCATTTGCGGGATCAGGTGTTCGTGATGACTCAGGTAGGCCACCGAGCCGATGGTTTCGGGCAGGATGAGCAGGCGGTAGGTGTAATGCAGAGGAGACCCTGATTTCTGCCGCTCGAGCAGGCAGCGAGCGGTTTCTATGGCCACAGCCACGCCGGACAGGTCATCGTTTGCCATGGCGGGGTGGCAGAGGTGAGCCGCCAGGACGAAAGTCTCCTCGCTTTCACCGGGGATGGTGATTTCTCCGACTTTCAACGTGCCGGGTTCAAAGCTGGTGCGAATGACGACCCGGTATTTTTCATCTGCAGGTGAACGGGAGATCCTCTCGCGTAAGGATTGGTCCGCGCACAGCCCCCAATCACGCTCATAGTACTTAAAGACGAAAGGCACTGCTTCCGGCAGGCGGGGGTGGACGTGCAGATGCTGGAGCAGCTCATCACGGCTGACGATTCCCTCGAAGGGCAGGGAATAAGAAATCACATGCAGGGGATGGTCCGCGGCGTCAATCAGCCGCTCGCCTCCCAGGGTTTCGAGATAAGCTTCATGACAGGTCCATTTTTCGGGCACACGCCAGGTCCAGCACGGTTCGCCTGTAGGATACTCGTGGATGGTGACCGGAACTTCCTCTGCCAGGCGGTAAAGCGCCCGGTCAAAGTCGTCGGAAACGATATTGCGTTGTAAATACCAGAGTTCGTTAATCAGCTCCAGCATCGAAGCCATAGATCGATTTACTCCAACTGTGCTTTAGATTCTTTGTGCGCCGTATGGGGAACCGAGCGGCTGCCTACCAGCGCCCAGGGATCCTTTTCTAACAGCCGGTCAGCCGCGTCCACAAAGTCACGTAAACGGCATGTGCATACCCGGCCGTAATTCAACGGGCGCATCTCCCATTTCCCGCTTGCCTGCAGAGCCTGCTGGACCGGACGTAAATCCAACTGGGGGTTGATTTCGAGATCACGCACAAACATGCGGTAAGTACGCTGCTGCCATCCGGCCGGTGTTTTTACCTGGCCAGTGAATTCCTTCCAGTAGCGATAAGGGACCCTGGCGCGCTGTTCGCTGTAGTGAATGATCGAAACTGCCTGCACGCTGGCTCCCAGCAGGAGCAGTTTGAAGTCCAGATCGAGCAGGCGCTCGAAAGCCGACCCGGGGTCGAAAGCCGAGGGGGTGTCTCGACCGGTGATATCCGCGGCGTCTGGCCCCAGCACCGCCAGAGACTGCATCGGGTGCATAGAACGCCGCGCTCCGGGATGCCGGCGCACGAGTTCCGAAAAAACGCCCATCCCTTCGGAAGGGGTGACTTCCGGATCATAGGGCTCGCCGCGTGCAAACCCAAAATTAAAGGTGGGAACAGCCAGAGCGCCCTGCACAAGCTGCTCGTTGGCGCCTGGCTCGCCGTTTAATACCGACAGCAGAGCCTGCAGATAAATCCCGGCTCCCCCAACCGGCCGGCCCAGAAACTGCACGGCCGAGTGCACGATCAGGCGGTCCCCAGGACCGATTCCCAGCTCTCTGAGAAGTGCAGAAATTTGCTGCTGCGTGACCTCATTCATTGGTTTCAGGGCTCGCCTGGGGAATCCAGCGGTAGAGTGTCAGCTCCGGAAAGAAACCCAGGCTCCGGAAGAAGGCCTTGCTGGCGTCATTGCCTTCCAGCACCTGAGCTTCAATCGAGTGTACGCCCTGCTGCTGCAGCCATTCAAAAGTTAATCGAGCCAGCCGCTCTCCTGTCTTCCCGCGCCGCGCTGCCGGGTCGACCCAGATATCGCTTAATTCACCGACGAGCATTCCGCCCAGGTAAGGCGCCACGCGCTTGATGCGGCTGAGAGCAAACCCGACCAGCTCGCCGTCCTGTTCAGCCACCGCCAGAATGCTGAAACGTCCGAGCGTGCGGCGAAACGAATCAACCCAGAGCTGACCGACCTGGTCCATACGAGGAAAGTTGTAGCTCAGCGTGCGGAAGTACGCGTCAAGCTGCTCGTACAGCTCGGCCACGCGGGGCAGATCCTCTTCGGCAGCGAAGCGGCAGATAATGTCACCCATTGACAGCCTGTCTTACGCTGGATGGCCAGTTTTCAGAATCCAGACCGTACTGCGCCAGGAAGGCAAAGGCCATGCGTTCCAGACCGAAGGCCACGCACCCGGTGTGTGCAGGGGATCCATCGGGGAGCTGGATGTTCAGGTGGCGTCCGAAGAAGTCCTGGTGGTAATTATAGGAGCCTACCGCCAGGGTGGAGTCTTTGAAAGGCAGCCGGGCGCGAATCTCGAACTTGAGCTGGAAGGCGCTCTGGAAGGCTGCCTGTTTGCGGAATTCCCCGACAAAGAAAGGATCAGTGGCGCTTTCGACCCGGTAAGCCAGCCCCAGTTCTTCAAGAACGGGCATCATGCGCTGGCGGGCAATCTCCCGGTTCTCGAGCACATAATCCTTCGAGCCGACAAAAATGACCTCACGCATGGTGAAGTTCCACAGGCGCTCGAGGGATGCCAGGTTGCTGGATTCGTACCGGAAGCAGTTGCCGACCGCAGTCGCAGCCAGGCTTCCGCTCTGCAGGGTGCTGTCTGCCAGGGTGAAGTAGAGATGGTAGCAAACCGCTGGCGAGAGCAGCGTCTTAATCCGGGAGAAGGATTCTGCCGGTACATTGAGCCCATGCTCGTCGCAGGCGGCGTGCAGCGCAAAATGGTCGATCGCGTCCAGGTCTTCCCGCAGGTGGGTAACGAAGGTCAGGGAATGAGGGAAGGACCGAAAGTAATTGACGCGCTCGAGATAGCGGGCCGGGATGAGTGTGGGGAAACGGTATGGGACGGCCTCGAAAGTGGCTGCGAGGTGCTCGAAATGACCCTCGAAATAGGCGATCAGGCGGGTCAGCATGGGGCCCAGGCTGAAGATCCCATCTGCTTCCTGGCTGACCTCTCCGCGTGCAGCCAGCTCTTCCATCGGGTCGCGGTCAAAAATAACCGGCCGGTCCAGGTGATCTTCCAGCACCTGGATTTTCGGTTTAAAGGCGCCTTTAACCATGGAATGAACGACCCGCTGCACTTTTTCCTGGATTGCATCCTGCCGGTTGGCTGCGCCTTCCTGGATTTCCAGAGTGATCTGGTCACCGCTCGGGGCGATCCGTGCGCTGCGGATGGCCTCATCGACATAGGCCAGCTTAGACTGTACCTCGCCAACCAGGTGCTCGGGGATGGGCACCGCGGGTGAAAACTGCAGGTTGATGAGGGCACTGATTGGATCAGACATGCAGGCGCGCCTCCAGATAGCTGCAAATCGCATCGACACTGATCAGTTCGGCAATCGTTTCTGCGCTGATTTCAACACCGAACTGTTCCTCCAGGCGCACCATGACCTCCATATGGCCCAGAGAGTCCCACTGCGGCAGGTCGCCAAATGCCAGTTCAGTTGATATTTCCTCTACCGGCACATCGAATGCTTCAGCCAGCAGACTGCGCACGCGCTCGGTAAGCTTATCTTTCTCATTCATTCAACTACTGCTCCTGCAGAGAATACATCAATTTCGGGTTTTGCCTGCTCTATTCTGACGGCTTCTTTCACCTTACACACCCCTACGGGGATATACTGCGGATCCCAGCGGCCCCAGGGCATTCCGTTATTGCCCGATTGATAATAAAAGCGGGCCAGATGATCGCGCAGTTCTCTGGATTCCCGGATACCCTGGAAGAAAGCGTCATAGCGGTCGTAATTGGAAGGGGTGGAAGGCGGCAGGTGGAAGAGGTTTCTCAAACTGTTTTCGGTATAACACCAGCCGCTGGACGGTTCATGCCACCAGTCCTGATCGCGTGCCGCAACCAGACTGGCAGCCAGGATCCCGCCAGGTTTAAGAACGCGCATCAATTCAGCTACCACCCGTTCCAGGTTTTCAGGGGAATTGTGTTCCAGGGCAGAGACAGCGACGACGGCGTCCAGTGAGTTGGAAGGGATATCACTCAGATTCTGTAGATCCTGGTTGTAAATGGTTACACGGCCCGGGCTGCGCCGCCATTCCATGGCGCCGATAATATCCTGCAACTGCCGGACGATCCTGACCCGTGGACTGCCCGGTCCACGAAAATTGCGCTGAAATACGGAAGCGGTTGGTTCCAGGTCCTGCCTGCGCAGACCCTTCACGTGAAATCTGTTGCGGAAGCGAATAGGCAGCCAGGCGCGGCTGATCCGGTCGACACTGATCACATTGGCTCCCTGGTCGGCCAGGTACCACTGCAGCAGACCTGTGCCGGCACCTGCATCCATGATGTGTTTGCCTTTCACATCGCCCAACTGGTTGATGATCCAGACTAAATCCAGTAAATAATGCCAGCCAAATTCAAGATTCAGTGATTTTGCCAGATTCCTGAGGCGGTTCACCAGCGGCCGGTGCTGGTCCAGCAGGTCCACAGACAACAACTCAATGATCTCTCGCCTGGGTGGGGTGGAGGGGGCCATCTTCATCTCCTAACAGAAAGGTAGCGTTCTGGTCTGGATCCTTACCGAGGATCCCTGCGGTGATAACCTGCAAAGCCGGCGAATTTTCTGGAAGCAGGCATTGCCAGGAGAAAGAGCGTAGTCGCACAAATCCCGGTACGTTGTGGGATTCGAGGTAATCGCTGAAAGGCAGTGAAGCCCGGAAGAACTGATAGTACAGGAAGCGCCGCGCGTTTCTTTGGAATTCTTCCGGGGCTGGGATCGGTTGGCCCTGTTCCACCCCTGCCGTCGTATTGAGAAAGGTTTCAACCGTGCGGCGGTACTCATCGGCCGTTGACGGAAAGTAGACCGTCGGGTACTGTGTGTAGCGGGCTTTTCCACCGCAAACAACTGCAACCCCCAGCAGGGACGCCTCCAGGCCTATGGAGGAGTTATAAACCATCACGAATCTGGCTTTAGAGATCAGCTCATAAGAACTGATGTATTCGGTTGGAGGTATGAAGACGACATTGGGCAGTTCGCTGACGCCGTTTCGTTCAACCCACTCCTGTACCGATTCGTTGCTCTTCTTGCGCGTTCCCGGGCGCATCTCATCCGGATGGGCGCGGATGACGAACAGGGTTTCGGGATGAGACCGGATCACCTCTAAAACCAGATCCAACCAGGCGAACATGTCCGGAAAAACGGTGTTCGCATGCACCTGACTGGTATCGAACACAACATTGGTAAAAACCGGTACGATCTGTTTAAACTGTGCAGCCCGCTTCAGGAAGTCATCATCCAGCCCGCGCATTTCGGGCCAGAAGCGGATACCAGCCATCGTAAATTTACCCTGAAAGCGGTTTTCCAGATAGTCGTTCAGCCGCTGATTCTGCACATCCGAAAGTTCGAATTCATCCGGAATGTGCAGTGGATAGGCCGTTGCTTCGCCCTCCGTGAAAAAGGCGGAGAAACGCTGAAAGCCGATCTCATGTGTGATCACCCGCACTCCGCTCTGCCGGGCGACCCATTTCACCGTGGCTTCCGGATACATGATCCCGTTGAACACGACAGCCGCGGCCGGGTTTACTTCCTGGACTAAAGCCAGAAATTCACGGGCGACGTGGTAGGCGGAGAGGATGTACTCGCGGAAGAGAAAGCGAGTGGGTTCGTCATCCGGAAGGTGATGGCGGCGGAGGACCCAGCGCATCGAAGGGATGATCAGCTCCCCGAGCGGAATCCCGGGGGATCCCTCTGGAAGAGAGGGCAGGGGATATTCAAAGCGGCTCAGTTCGTCCAGCGATAGCCCCTGCAGTGCAGCCTCCAGATGCGGATCGCGCTGGAAGGTGAATTCACGTCGCTCAGCGCCGCTGTAAATGAGATCCGACTGCGCGTAGCAGCGCTCACAGGGCGGTTCTTTCGAGAAGTCGCTGCGGTTCGTACCCAGCACGCAGCGGCTCATCCCCGCCCTGCTGACGAAATGGATCACCCGGACGCCGGCCAGACGCAGACTCCAGCTGCTGAGCAAAGAAAAGGCAGCATTCTGGCTCAAGCCTTCCAGCCGGGCAGAGGCATTGAAAAAGATGACAGGCTGCTGCCCGGTCGCAGGCCGGGCGTTTGCGGCGACCTGACTGGCCACCCGGCGGATTCGTCGTATGTTTTGCCAGTCTGCGATGCGGGTCTGTAAACGAGTAATGACGTTTTTATGTTCAGCCATCCGAATGGGAGGAAGCCTGCAGCAGGCTGCTCCTCACCTTCCTATTCAGAATTATGCGCCTCGAAGTATGCCCTGGAGAGCCGCTGGATTGCGATCAGGAATCCCTCTCCCTGGCGCTGGTGCCCTCTCCAGATCTCGGGGATCATCGTTCCATGATAATCGCCCAGCACCCGGAAGAAGTGCACCCAATCAATGGCGCCTTCTCCGATCTGCAGCCCCTCTCCATCCAGGCCGGCACCGTCGGATAAGTGCAGGTGGCGGATAAAGGGCAGGAAGACCTTGACTTGCTCGTAGAAATCGACGTGGGCCCAGTTGCAGTACAGCTTGTGATGCGAGGTGTCGTAACAAAAACCAAGCCCGAGCGGCTCCAGGAAATCGCGAATTTCGCAGGCATCCATGAATGCATTGGTCAACCACTGCCCGCCGAAATACCAGGGGCGCGGCGGCAGGTTTTCCAGGAGCAGATCCACACCTTCGCTGTCGATTTCCTCGAGCGAACGGCGCAGGTTGTCATACAGCCGCTCTTTGTCTGTGATTGGATGGTCCAGGCTCATCGCACCGGGGTGGATAACCACTTTGGGCTTTCCGATAAAATGGGGCGCCATCTCGCGGGTCAGATCGATGGATTTCTGCATTAAATCTACCGATCCTCTGCGCTGGCGTTCATCCAGGGAGCACAGATCGACCAGCGTGCGGTCCCAGAACTCGGGCGCGTGGACCACCAGCTTCATGTCGTGATCGCGGCCGTCGTAATGCTCATCCAGGTCCTGATCGGTGAAGTGGAACTCCAGCAGACGGGGCTTATACGCCAGCATTTCTTCGTAATCGCGAAAGCGGACGGTGAACCCGTAATCCATCGGCAGCGTGTGCTCGGTGTCGATTTTGATCTCGATACCCAGGTCGCGGTCGAGGAAAGGTTCGTCCTCATTGATCGTGCGTGTTGCTGTGCGCCCGAGCAGGCGGGTGTAGTTTTGCGGTGAGAGACCCAGCGCAGGCCCTTTAACAGCGATCATGTCGCTTGTGATCACTTCGCCGGGTTCAATCTTGCGGGCGGCCACCAGGCTCTTCCCCAGCGCCTCGCGGTTGAGGATCTCTCCACGTGAGAAAAATTTTTCCTCACCGGTACCCAGGGCCTCCATCACCTGCCGGATATCGCGCACCATTTTCTTGAAACCCTGTGGTTCCAGGCTGGCGGCGTGGTCGGGCCCCTCCATGGTACGGTCCAGGGTGAGGTGACGCTCGATAATGCTGGCGCCCAGCGCAGAAGCGACGGTCGAAACAGCGATGCCGCGCTCGTGCCCTGAATAACCCACGGGTACGCCGTACATCCGCAGCCGGTCCATAAACCGCAGGTTGATGTCCTCGAAAGCGGCGGGGTAAGTGCTGTTGCAGTGCAGCAGGGCAAACTCCGCGCCCCTTTCTTTGAGGAAATTGACCGTAATGTCAACTTCTTCGATGCGCGACATACCGGTGGAGAGGATGAGCGGTTTATTCTTCTTCACCAGGTGGTCGAGAAGCGGCAGGTTGGTCAGGTCTGCCGATGCTACTTTGTAAGCCGGCACCCCGAGTTCGTCGAGGAAATCGGCGCTCTCGGGGTCAAAGGCTGAGCACAGAAAGGTGATCCCCCGTTTCTGGCAGTGTTCCACGATCTTATAGTATGCGTGATCGGGAAGTTCCACCTGCTGCAGAAGGGGCAGTAGATAACGCAGGTTCTTTTCACCTGAATTTGCGTTTTCCAGATATTTCTTCGGGTAAATCTTCTCCAGAGTCCTTTTCTGGAATTTAACGGCGTCCGCCCCGGCATCTACAGCAACGTCGATCAGTTCCAGGGCAAGGTCGAGGATTCCGTTATGGTTTACGCCGATCTCGGCGATGATGTAGGTAGGCTGACCGTCGCCTACGAGCCGGTCGCCGATTTTAATCACGGGCATGGATGTTCCTCCAGTGTCAACAGGTTCTTTCGGGGAGTTCAGACACATTCCAGCATCTCAAGCCGAACCAGGGGCAGGTCCTATCTTACCTCAAACCCCAGGTCGGCGAGATTAATCTCGCCGTTCTCCAGCAGGCGCTCAGCCCGGCGCCAGTCGTCAGGCGAATCAATATCGATCCATTCGCTCGGATCGATCACCAGAGGCAGGATCCGGTCGCCTGTCATGGATTTCTTCTTGAGAATGGTGTCCGTCCAGGCAGCATCAACGTAACCCGTCTGCCAGTAGACTTCAGGCAGGGCCTGGCGCGGCATATTGTAGGGTTCCTTAAATTCGGTCTCCAGCAGCGGCCGCATGAAACCATCCGGTCCGATGCGCCACATTTTGAATGGATTCTGGAAAGGTACACACACGGTGCGCACCGAATCGGCGGAGGGGGTTTCGATCAGGCGTCTCACAGCCTGATCGATATGCGCGACCCGCCGCAGTGGGGAGGTCGGGCGCAGTTGAACCACGATATCAGGCCGGTAGCCTTCGTGCTCTTCCAACCAGCGCAGCGCATGCTCGAATACCGGAAGGTCGGGCGTTTGATCGCCGGCGTGCTCTGCAGGGCGGATAAAAGGCGCTTCGGCCCCATATTTACAGCTCACGGCTGCGATTTCCTCATCATCGGTGGAAACCACCACACGGGTGACCGTCTCAGCCGCTTTCGCAGCGGCGATGCTGTAAGCGATGAGGGGATGCCTGTAAAAAGGACGGATATTTTTGCGGGGAATGCTTTTCGAGCCGCCCCGGGCGGGAATGAGGGCAAGAACTTCGCTCATTGTATTTACCATGCGGTCCAGCCGCCGTCGACCACCAGGTTGGCGCCGGTCATATATTGTGATGCATCAGATGCCAGGAAGAGCAGCGCTCCATTCATTTCGTCCTGATGGGCCATGCGGCCCAGAATGGCGCGTGCAGAATAGGCCTGGACAAATTCGGGGTCGTGATTGTTGTAAACGCCGCCGGGTGTGAGGGCATTGACGCGGATATTTTTTCCTGCGTAATAAGCGGCCAGATAGCGGGTCAGACCGATAACGCCGGCTTTGGTGACCGAATAATAAACGGGCTTAAACTGCGGCGGCTGTCCGGGGCGCTGGTACAGGCGCTGGTCTGGCCCGACCAGGCCGTACATGGAGCAGATGTTGATGATAACCCCGCGCCCCTGCTGCAGCATGGGCCGAACGGCGGCCTGGCAGCACAAAAACATACCGGTGAGATTGACCTGCAGGGCCTGGTTCCAGGCTTCCAGAGGGTAGGTTTCAAAAGCCCCGTCTCCGCCGTGATCGACATCCTTGCCCAGGTTCTGCGGGTCAAATTTTGGATCAAGCGCGGCGCTGTTAACCAGGATATCCAGCCGGCCGAACCGCTTCAGGGTTTCGGTTACCAGGGCCTGAACCGAATCTTTGGAGGAAACATCTGTGGGGAGGCCAGCTGCAGATATGGATTCGCCCTGGGCGCACAGGCGGTTGATCTCAGTCGCGACCTGAGCGGTGCTGTCTGCGTTGAGATCCGCCACAACGACCTGAGCCCCTGCTTCCGCCAGCGTCTGGCAGAACTGCCGGCCCAGCAGACCAGCGCCGCCGGTAACCACAGCGACACGGCCGTGAAGATCAAAAGATTTTAACGTTTGCGACATGGATTGGATGCAGCGTGCATAAAGCCACCACCTTCCAGCGGAATAGGCCCACTGCTGGAAAGGTGGTGGCTTGAAAGAATAGATTCAGGTACTCAGGCCTGGGCGCCGGTTTCTACAGGTTCGTCAACGCGCCCGTTAGGGCTTTCGGCCGGGGATGCAGGTAGAATGTATCCCTTCTCCTCCAGGTAGGCCATAATCTTGCGCGCATTTTCGTAAGGTGTGGTGTTTACGGTGTAGAGTGTGATCTCCGGGTTGACTGGAGCCTCGTACGGATCGTCGACGCCGGTAAAGCCGGTGATCTGGCCGCGGCGTGCCCGGGCATACAGACCTTTCACATCGCGCTGTTCACAGACCTCGATGGGTGTATCCACAAAGACCTCGATGAAGCCATCCTCGCCCATCATTTTGCGGACTTCGTTGCGGGCGGCGCGGTAGGGGCTGATGGCCGCAGCAATGACGGCACCACCGTGGCGAGCAATTTCGCTGGCGACAAAACCGATGCGCAGGATGTTGGTGTCGCGGTCCTCGCGCGAGAAGCCCAGGCCTTTCGACAGGTGCGTGCGTACGACATCACCGTCCAGCACGGTCACCTGGCGGCCGCGCTCCAGCAGCATGGAGGTCAGGATTTCAGCGGTAGTCGATTTCCCGGAGCCGCTCAGGCCGGTGAACCAGACGCAGAAGCCCTGTTTGTGACGCGGCGGGTACATCTGCTGCAGAATTTCTGCCGTTTCCTTGCGGGTAAACCATTCAGGCAGGGGTTTCCCTTTCGCCAGATATTCTTCTCGTACCTGAGTGCCCGAAATCGAGTAGATCTTGCTGTTTTCAGGCACCTTATTGGCCTCTTCGTAGCGGTCCTCATCAGCCAGGTAGAGCAGTTCCTTGAAGGGAACCGGCTGTACGCCGATCTCACCGGCATACTGCTCCATCATTGCCTGCGCCTCGTAAGGGCCATAGAACGGCCGCCCCTGGCTGTCTTTACCCGGGCCAGCATGGTCACGGCCGATGATGAAATGCGTGGCGCCGAAATTGCGGCGAATGATCGCGTGCCAGAGCGCTTCGCGCGGGCCGGCCATGCGCATGGCCAGAGGCAGCAGGCTGAGCAGGCAGGAATTCGCATCGTAATAGTTTTCAACCAGCGCCTTATATACGCGCACCCTTGTGTAGTGATCGACATCACCCGGTTTGGTCATTCCCACCACCGGATGAATGAGCAGCGATCCGCCCACTTCCGCAGCGGCGCGCTTGGTCAGCTCCTCATGAATACGGTGCATCGGGTTGCGGGTCTGGAAAGCGACCACCTTTTCGTTGCCCATGGATGCCAGGATTTTCCGGACCTGGGCCGGGGTGCGGCGCAGTTCCACGAAATCATAATAGCGAGGCAGGTCGATTACTTTGAGCTCGCCGGTGATGTAAACCTTGCCCCAGCGCACCATCTCGGAGATTAAGGGGTGCCGGGGATCGACGGTACCGAGCACCAGACGCGCTTCGCGCTGGGGGTCGTAGTGGAATACGTCTTCGATCTTCATCACCGCGATGGTGTTGTTGCGGGCGTCGCTCAGGGTGATTTCCTCGCCCCAGCTGGGCAGCGCATCTTCGTCCACCGGCAGGGTTACTGGAATAGGGAAGAGCGTTCCATCGCTCAGGCGCATCTCGGTCAGGACTCGTTCGTAATCGGCCTTGCCCATAAAGCGATCCAGGGGCGAAAAAGCCCCGGTTGCAAGCAGCTCGAGGTCGCACAGTGAGCGGGATGAGATTTGAACTGACGGAAGCCGGCTGGAACGCTCGAGTAATTCCTGGCGTTCCTCTCCTTCTACGACCAGATTAACCAGCTTCCCCCCATATGGGGTGATCAACTTCGCTTCTTTAACACTTTCTGACATCTTAAAAACTTCTCCTTCGATGATTTAATTGCGAACCAAGAGCTTTTTCCTGGTGTGGTGATGAAAAGCTTTCAGTTCCCCCGGATGATGTAATCTTCAGCAGGTGTACATCCGAGTATTCAAACGCATCAATGATAACCTTGTTACAAGTAAAGGGAAAATTCGGGTTAATGGCGATAGACCAGCTCCCGGAATTTCTGCTTGAGGTTTTTGGGAAACAATCCCTTGATCGAGCGGGGAATAAAACGGCTGATTTTATCCAGCCCGGCTGTCTTCAGCAGCTGGCGGAAAAATCGCTTCCGTTTGTAGCGGTTGAGCGCTTTCATCTGTTGCTGGTATACCGCCGGCAGAGGGGCAGGAACCGGTACATCAGCGGGTTCGAAGATGCCCCACAGCTCCGAGTTATCGGAACGGACAATGACCGGCTTAAAACCGGCACGCGCAGCGATACTCGTCAGCGTGGCCTTCGAATAATAATAGGTGTGCACGCTGCGGAACCAGTACTCGTTCAGCGGGCCTTCGGGCTCCATCATATCGGGGACGGCAATGTACAGTTTCCCGCCCGGGGCAATTGCCTGGCGAACCTTTTTCAAGGATTCGATGGGGTTCATCAGGTGTTCCAGCACCATGCGCATGATCACCAGGTCGAACGGGCTGTCAATGTTCTGGTACCAGTCCGAGTCCACGTCCCGGCCAATCAGCTCGGCCCCGATCTGGTTGACCAGATGCTCGGCGCAGTAATTGGAGGGCTCAATCCCTGCCAGGCGGATGCCGCTTACATTGCTGGCGATGTGATGCAGGCCCCAGCCCAGTCCTGCGCCGATATCCAGCACCGAGCGATATTCCTGGGGAGCATACTGCAAGATCCGATTCCATACCGTGCGCGCTTTAACCTGCTCTTTAGTCTTCGCCTCGGCCTCGTTGAAGCGGTAAAACTTTTCGTATTCAGTCTCGTAAAACTGGTCGTAACCGTCGCGTGTCCAGCGCGGGTTGAGAAACACAAGACCGCAGTTTTTACAGATCGAGACATACACCGGCCAGCCAAACTGGCCAGTGCTGGCAATCAGGCGGGTTTCGGACGGACCGCAGAGGATGCATTCGACGGGCTCGAACTGCTTTTCTGCCAGTTGTGCTTCTTTAACCTGCATGGAAATACTCCCTCGGTTTGATTACGCGGCCCTGCCGGGATGCGGCTTCGACCGCCAGTGTCACCTCAAGTGAACGGATCCCATCGTCCAGATCGCAAACGGGCTTTTTCTCGCCGCGCAGAACGGACAGGAAGCTGCGCATTTCCGCCAGGAAGAGATCATTGCGCTCGAAGCCCGCTGGAAGCTCACTCGTCTCCCAGTCTGTGTTCCCGGCGCGGTACAGCCTGGCCCGGCCATCCGCATTATCCCACAGGATCACGCCTTCTGTGCCCGTGATTTCCAGGTCATGCCGCGGGGGCTGCCGGTTGTAATCCAGGTGAACGCTTCCGATGACACCGCTCTCGAATTTCAGGCCGATTTCGGCCGTGTCTTCCACATCCAGCTCAAAGTCGTTTAAGCATTCTGTGAAAGCCCACAGCTCATCCACCTCGCCAAACAGCCAGCGCAGGTAATCCAATGGGTGGCAGAGCGTGCGCACCACACCGCCTCCCATGTCAGCCCGGGCGCTGTAGCTCAGGCGGTAATCTTCCCAGGGGTGCATGCCGGGCAGGTACTCGGCATAAACCGCCCGGACGGAGAGCGGGCGACCGATGGCTCTCTGCGCCAGCCACTGCGCGATCTGGCGCAGGCCCGGATGGAAGCGAAATTGAAAACCGACAAGCACCTGTACGCCGCTGTTCTGCACGGCATGCGCCAGCTCGTCCACTCCATCGATCGTATGGGAAATGGGTTTTTCCAGCAGCAGGTGACAGCCCGCACGGGCAGCCGGGATGGCGACCTGCAGGTGCAGTGCTGTGGGGTTCGACACGATCACGGCCTGCGGCCTGTGCTGCAGCGCTTTTTCGAAATCGGTCTCAACCGGGAAACCCTGCAGCTCATCATCCGGCAGCGTGCTGCGGTTCGTGCGGTAGAGCAGGATGTCACGCTCGCCCAGGGCGAGCAAATTGCGGAAATGCCGGCGTCCGATCGACCCCAGCCCGGCGATCAGGAATTTCATATCTCGTAACCCCAGGCGGCCAGTGTTTCCCCGGCGGTCTGGTGGAAAATTTCCCGGTCGCGCGCAGTAAACAGGTTGCGCCAGGTGCCCTGTTTGCCTTTCTGCAGCGATTGGGCAATTTCACCGGCTTTCTCCTGCTGCCAGTCGGCGTCCGGGTTGCGCTGCATCTCCGCCGCCAGAGCCTGTTCCAGCCCGGCGGATTCAATATCTGCTCCCAGGAACTTCCAGAGTTTGCACATTTCTTCCCAGGGATTTTGCAGCAGATCTTCATAACGCAGCGTGAAGTAGCGCTCGCCGTACAACTCCCGGCCAACCTGCTCGGTCTCGGTAACGTTGCGCACCCAGCCCTCGGCAGCGTGCCGAATGCCTTTCTCTGTGAAGATCGAGCGCTCTCCGTGCAGGAATGGCTCGGGATTCCGAACAAAGGCGGCGCGTATGCGCTTGTCCTCCGCGGGCAGAGATGTTTCCCGGTCAACAAATGCCTGAAAGCGGTGTGAGATGGCAGCATCACGCCCATCGCGTACGATATAGACCAGGCGTGCATCGGGATAAACCTTATACATCAGGCGCACCGCTTCGCCATCCAGCAGACTGCTCGGGCTTTTGTCGCCGACGATATGCTTCCCCTCCCGGCGGGCATCCCGTTCCATGATGAAATCGGCGACTGCCCGCAGTACGACAGGAGAGAGATCGCGCCCGTGATTCCAGCGGTTGCTGCGGCGCCTCAGCCATTCTGCGACTGCCGGATCGGACACCAGCCCCTGGAGCAGGGGGGGGCGGGTGAAGAAGTGCGCCTGGTAATTACAGTGCACATCCGGGTGCACGCGCACCAGGCGGGTCAGCAGCGTGGTGCCGGAGCGGGCGTGGCCGAAGATAAAGAATTTGTCCATGGGGAAGAAGAGGCGCGCCTCTTCCACCTCTTCTGCGGTGATAGCGGGGACATCCCGGCGCGTAACGGCACGCTGCCTGGTGTCGCTGCCGTTCAGCAGCACTTGAACGGCTTTCGTAAAGCGGTTTCGAAAGCTACGGAGCATCGTTGATCCCTAACTTAGAGAGCAGAATCGCTGCGGTGCGCTTACCGGCGGTGCCGTCGGTGAACGTGCACTCGCGCTCGACGAAGCGCTGCCTGGCAAGCTGGTCTGCTTCCGGATTGTCCAGATAGGTGTTGATGGCCTGGATAAGCTGCTCCCGGTTCAGCGCGACTTTACCGGCGCCCGATTCGCGGAAGCGCGAATGGGTTGGCCAGCCGCCTATCTGCGAGAGGGGCAGGGTGTATTTCCCCGGCCAGCCCACTGGCGAGTCGATGCATACGCTGACCACCGGCCGGCCGTGAACGCTGGCTTCTACCACCATGGTGGAATAAACCGTGGTGAAAACATCGGAATAAGCCATCATCGATGATTTTTCAGGCATATCTTCGCCGGAATAATAGCCCAGTTCTCCGCCCAGCGGCACTGGCTCGACGACATGCACATGTGGCAGTTCGCAGGCCAGCTTGCGGATCTGCTCGCGTTCGGCAGCAAAGCGCTCCACGTCCATAAAATGGTTGGGGTGCAGACGGATGAGAAGCTGGCTGGGCTGAGACAGCCGGTCGTTGGTCACCAGGTCTGCCAGGGCTTCTACATTCTGGATGTTGGGAGAGAAACTGACAAAGCTGGACGCGTATGAAATCAGCTTGCGCTCGGGATCCAGGTTGTGCAGGCGAAAGTACTCTTCACGGGGCATCAGCCATTCTTTCCGGAAATAGCCGTCGTATGAGGGGATGCCGCCAATGCTCACCTGTTCAGGCAGCCAGTCGGAGCCGTTCACCAGTTCGCTCTTCTGAATCTCCGACCAGCAGGTGATCCAGTCGACCGGCGCGCCTTTGAGACTGTAGCTGCTGGAGTTATCCCAGCCAACAATCACCGCTCCCGTGGGTATCCCCTGGCGGGCCGCTTCACGCAGCAGGTAGCGATCCAGCCGCCAGCCCGGGGTGCTGGCAACCACCATGTCCGGCCGGTAGGTGCTGAGCAGGTCCGTGTAGATTCCGGGGGTGTAGCGGTTCTGCAGGTTCACCAGCCACCGCCGCAGAGGCTTCGAACGGCGCATTGCCTGCACCAGAACCTTCATCAGGGGGAACAGTCGCCTGCGGCGTGGATGCGCCTCGGCTTCCACCTGGCGAATAAAGCTGTCTACAGCTTCCAGGTTGATACCATTGGATGCACCTGCCCGGCGCAAGAAATCCAGCCACCACTGGATGGAGGGGTCTTTTTTCAGGAAATAAGACCGGGCCTGCTGCAGCCGCAGCCCTTCGATGGTCAGGCCGGGACGGCCGAAGCGCTGTGTGATCTGTTCCTTCAGCGAATCATCAGTCAGCAGGATAACTTCTACACCAGCGTCCAGCAGGGTTGGGACCAGGTCACTTTGCAGGAAGTAGACAATTGCCAGGCCGTGATCGGCGCTGATCATTACTCGTTTGGGGGTCATTCAGGATTATTTATTTCCTTCGTTAGAGAATTTCAGGCGGCAGCAGCCGCTATTCTTTTACAGGCCGGCGGTAGACCACCTGATATCCGACCGGGGCCTTGCTGCGCATTCCCTGGGGCGAAACAGACTGCCCGGGACCCAGCACGGCAGACATACCTTTTGCCAGACCCTGGATACCGTACAGCAGGGCTCTCCCCAGATAGTGACGTGGACCGCGTACATCAGGCAGAACGGACCATCTCAAGTTGTTGATGCCCTCACCAAGGAGGGATATTGGGTCGTAATATCCTTCCAGTGTTTCGATCTGCAGGCCGTGCTCTTTCCCCAGCTGCTCCAGTGCAAACTCTGTGTAGCGTACAAAATCAACCGGCGCCTGGTGGATCTTGACCATGAAGGGGATCGCCACAATCAGGGCGCCGCCGGGTTTGAGTAGTTGGGCCAGTGCACCGAAGAAGCCCCGGCTGTCGTACACATGCTCGAGCACGTTCATCAGAACAACGGCACCGAAATGCCCCCGGCGCAGCGGTATGCACTGCGTGAGGTCACAGACAAAGTCGACCTCCGGATATGGGTAGATGTCCAGCGCCAGGTAAGGCCGGTTCTGAAACAGGGAGGCAAAATCGCCCCGGCCGGCTCCTACATCCAGAAACAGGGTGTCTGCATCCAGGCGGGAAATTTGCTGCTGCAGGAATTTCCAGTTCGCCTGCCGCCAGGGGGTGCCGGTATCCGCACGGCGTTCGATTTTCTCCGAGGGGATTAAGTTCTGCGGCGGGCGGGTAAAGATGGGCTTGCCCGCCTCAACGGGAACCGAATAAGCGCACCCCTGGCAGACCAGCCGGTCGTTCTGCGTGGTAAATGACTGGCTGCAGACCGGGCAGGCCAGGCTGTCGCGAAGGAGTTCTTTCATTATCGTCGCTCGTCAGCCTTCAGTGTAAAGCACCCGAAAGAGGAAATTGTAAAGGCGTTTAAACAGATTGTGCATTTGCGGGCGCCGGGCGAGAGCGGCTGCCGCCCGGTAGTGAAGGGAACGTTTTTCAACGGCCCGGCTCTGGGGCCGCGGTAGGGGTTGGTGTGATACCTGCAGCGTCTTGAGCTCGTTCAGGAGATAATCTGTAATGGTGTTGCCCATGTGAAAGACGTAGTTCTCCTGGGTGGACAGGTGCAGGTAACCGGCCTGGTCCATGTGACGATCCAGGCTGATGGTTTCGGGACGGTAAATCGCCCGTGTGGCCGGCAGCGGGATGACCTGGCGCGCAATTTCACGACGGGTGATGAACTGCATGTGAGAGGCGCCCATCACCGCCCTGACATTATTCTTGCGATTGACAATGTAGGGGATGGGATTGCGGTGAAAGGCCGCGCTCTGTTCTTCGTCGGCACCAATGCCGAAACAGTATTCGTCGATGATCTCCGCCGGCGGCAGATACTCGCCAAATTCGTAGTCCGGGTCGTTGAGCAAAGGTAAATGGGCTGTGCCCTCGCCGTCCAGGACATCGAAGAAGTTGGGCTGGGCGCTCACCATCCCGGCCTGTGGGAAGGCTTCCAGGATGCGCAGGCTGGCTTCCAGCCAGCCCGGGCGGAAAAGCACATCCGAATCGGCATAGCAGATGATTTCGTTGGGGACGCTGCCCAGAATCCAGTTCCACGCGCCGGCTTTACCCAGGTTGTGCTGCGAGTGCACCAGCCACGTAATCCGTTTCTCTTCATACCACTCCTGCAGGGTCTTCACAACGTTGGGGCAGCTGCCGTTGTTGAAGACCAGCAGGTCAAACTCCTGGGATGTGCTGCGGTACAGGCTGTCGATTTGATAGCGCAGGATTTCCAGCGACTGCTGAAAATAACCTTCCTGTGAAGGGATATAAACCAGCAGGGCGACGCCAAGCTGGCGCGGGGCATACGCTGGGATCCCGGTTTTGGCGGGGTTCTTACCCGTTCTCATGCATGACTCCGGTACAGGGTGGGATGTAGGAAATAATGTTTACCCGTAGTAGAACTTGAAAATCGAATCGTAGACCCGCAGCAGCCCCTGTTTGACCCAGGGAATATGCAGAAAACGGGCAGACAGAGGCAGCTTTTTCCCGGGCCGGCTGGCCGTGGGAGCAGCTTCTTCCAGACGGTTGCCCAAATGTTTTACCAGGGGCTCGCAGGTGGTCAGCCGCAGGTAACCGGCAGCGTTGATGCGTTCGTCGAGTGAGCGCACCTGCCCCATGGGGCGGTCCATTTCAAAGGGCAGGAACTGCTGCAGCACAGATTTATATGCTGTGAACTGGAAATGGGCCGCACTGACCAGTGCACTGACGCCCCGGTAGGTCAGGCGCAGGTCCTGGCGCGAGTTGTACCACTCGCGGGCTTCCTGTTCCGAGGTCCCCAGGCTCATCACGTGCTCGCGATACACTTCCCAGTCGATAAAGTCACCTCTCTCAACTCTGACGTCCGGTGTCTGGTCTGCCCATTCCAGGGTGCTGGTGTAGAACTTTTCCGGGGTGCGCAGTGGACGGGCAGTTACCATGCCGGCGCGTGGAAAAGTCTCCAGGATTTCCACGGAGCGTTCGAGCCATCCGGGGCGAAAGAGGATATCGCTGTCGGCATAAGCGATAATTTCGCCCGGCGCTCCCTGGAAGATAAAATTCCAGGCGCCGCCTTTACCGATGTTTTTCTCAGATAGCACCAGGTACTGGACCTGCCCGCTGCTCTGCGCTTCCATCAGATAGTCACGCACCGGTTCGCAGCTTCCATTATCAAAGACCAGCAGGTCGTGTGGATAGGAAGTGTTCTCCTTCAGGCTGCCCAGGCAGGCTTTCAGCACCTGCAGGCTTTCAGCGTAATAGCCCTGCAGGAAAGGGATATAAGAAACCACCGCCACAGTTACCCGCTGCGGCTGGGCTACATGGTCGATAAATTTCGCAGGATTCTGTCCGACGCGCATCTCAGAGCCTGCTCTTCGTTCTGCGGCGGCGGAAGCGGCGCAGTACGCGGGCGGCAGCCCAGCGCGGGCCCTGCCGCTTTCCGTTTGCCGGAGTCAGCCACAGCTCAGCCCGGCGCACGACGCGCAGCACAGTCAGCCGGGGGGCATGAATGCGGCCGCCGGAGAACTGCTTATCGGTATCCAGGACGATGTACATGTTCTGCGAACCACCTGCCAGGGCCATATTGCGGCTGGACTCTTCCAGATCGTAATGCGGGCGTCCACCGGGAAGGTGGCTGTAATCGTGATCCTGATGGACGATCTGAATAGACGGTGTGGCATCGATGGTCGGAAAGCCCTGCTTACGGGCGTGGTAGATCATCCAGTTATCCCAACCAGCGCGCCCGATGGCGAACTCGGGCATTTCGGTAAACAGCGCGCGCGGGAAAATAAAATAATCACTGCCCGCCGGGGGATGCAGCCGGCCGCGAGCATTCAGATCGGTGCGCAGGCGCTCTTCCCAGCCCGGGCTGAAATCCAGCCGGCTGCGCACATCCAGGTCCCAGCGCTGACCGACGATCAAAAACTGCTCTGCCTGCTTCATCACCTGGCGTGCAGCAGTGACGAAATCGGGCAGCAGGATAATGTCGGCATTCACATAGGCCAGAAGCGGGCTGCTGGATGCCTGGCGCGCCAGGTCGAATATCGAGCTGACCAGCGGTGTACCTTCACTGTTGCGGCGCACATCCGGCAGATGGGTAACCCCGAACTCCCGGGCCACTTCTGCCAGCCCGGCTTCTTCTCCGATCAGGAACACTTCGACATCCGGGCCAAGCTGCAGCCAGGACTGGATAGCGTTGCGCTGGATGGTGTCAATATGGGGGTTGGTGAACGGTTTGGGGGCCGTGAAGATCGTCAGCAGGGGCATAGGTTTCAGGGCCTGACCTCGAAGATTTTGTAGCGAGCTTTATCCATCACTTCCACCATTTGCTCACAGGGCGGAGGTGTGCGATCGAATTTAAACACAACGTGGGTAATGCCGTACTTCTGCTGCAGCCCCGACAGGATCTGACAGGCCTCGTCTGGCTCTGCGTCGTAAAAGGCCTGGGCCTCCTGAACGCGTTTGTACCACTCGAGGACTTCGAAATCGCGGTAAGGGTGCGATTTCCAGTTGATGAAGATGGGCACGCCGGAGTACAGGCGGAAATCGTCAAATTTGTTGTCGTGCGGCGGCACCAGGTAAACCTGCCCGGGAGCCTGGTGATTGCGGGCGTAGTTAAACACGCGCACCACCGCGCGTCGTTTGTGGATATCGAAGCGTTCCTGTTGAATGCTGACGCCCTGATAGGTGACAAAAGCCACAGCCGCCAGCGACAGCAGCACGATCACCGGCTGGACGATCCGTGCGCGGCCGCGCAGCAGGTCAAAAACGAGGGAAACTACATACCCCAGGACCAGCACTGTGCCAAGTGGAACAAGAAAGACCGAGACGCGCCACGGTGCGAGCATCCCCAGGCTGTCGCTGGCGGTGATGATCTGCACGAAGGTCAGGATCAGGCCCCCCAGGAAGGGCACCAGCATCAGCCAGAACAGCCTGGATTTGCGTGCCAGCACCAGTCCCGCCAGGATCATCCCCAGCTGGATATACACGCCCCAGTCAAACCAGGATGCAGGCAGTGAGTGATGAGGGATGCGTTCGTGGACCAGAATGGCCATGGACTGTGCTGCCGCTTCGGGCGAAGTGGAGGCCAGTGCGGTGAAGTTGTACCACAGTACGGGCAGCACCATCAGCAGGGTGAGCAGGCTGTACATCAGCGGCAGTCTTGCGGCCTGCAGGATCTGTCCCCACCGGATCGCTCTCCAGGTCTGGGCGGAAGGCTTCAGCGATTCGAGGAAAATGATGGCCGCATAGGTGACCGTAAGCAGGGCCGCGCTGAACAGGTAGGCGGAATGCATGATGGACGTAAATCCCAGGCAGAAGAAGGCCCAGAAATACCGCCTGTTCAGAAACAGCAGCATAGAGAGCAGCAGGAAGACACCAAATACACTGTTCTGGAACTCCTGGCCCAGGATATACTGCTCGGCAACTCCAAAATGCAGGATTTCCAGGTTGAAACTCAAATGATTGAGCGCGATGTTGATGGGCCAGCGCGCGTGGATCACGATTAACCCCGCTGCCAGCGTTGCGAATTTCGCTGGGGAGCTTTTCAGGTCAAACAGGATGGACGCGATCCCCAGCAGGCTGCAGATGTACACCCCCATGATGATCAGGTAATAGCCGTAAAAGAAATTTTCGTTCAGATACTCCAGGGTAATGCGCACCAGGAAGGTGAACGCCGGCAGGGGATCCGCTGTATTGGCCAGCCAGTCCTCATGCAGGAAGCCCACCCCGGCCTGGGCCAGGCCGTGCAGGAATTTGGTGTTCTGATTTCCGTCATAAAGGACGGACTGCGTATAGGAGATGCCAAAGAGCAGGCTGATCAGCACCCACTTGCCTGCATTCCCAACCCCTGCTGCCAGCGAGCGCAGGCGCGCAGCGGGTGAGATGGCAGGCTGCACAGCTGTATCTGTATAGGTGGGAACAGCTTCTCCCTTCAGGGCTTTCATTGCGTCATCTCCCTTCGCGGGTCCACACCACTAAGCCTTGTGAGTTTTACCGGCTTGCCGTTCGTCAACATCGCGATAGTCCTTCGCCTTAACCTGCTGGTTAACTTTCGCCAGGTCTGGTTCGCGTTCAAACAGTTCAATCACATCCAGAAATGTGAAATGATCCGGATCTGGCAGGCGGGCGTAAATCTGCCGCACCAGTTCCAGATCCTCCGGGGTGTCCACCGTCCAGCGGTAAGAGCCGTAATCCTGTGGATAATCGAGCACCAGCACGCGAAAGCGCCCTTCTTCTTCGTACAGATAGGGCATCACATGCTCACGCTCGTGTGGCAGGCTGGCCTCCTTCCAGGCGCGCTCCAGGGCCTGGAAGGTGCACACCTCGGTGTCCAGGCCGATCGGATAGGTGCGCTTCCAGGGGGGCGGCAGACGGTTGGCAGCAAAATCATAGGGACGCCCGGCAGAATCGCCGGCCAGAAAGGCGTTGACGACCGTGTCGATCACGCCGGGGTCGATCAGCGGGCAGTCTCCAGTAACACGCACGATCACTTCGGCGCCGAACTGACGAGCGGCCTCATAATAGCGGTCGAGCACGTCGTGCAGACTGCCGCGATAGAAGGGCAGACCATGTTGTGTGCACAGGGCAGCGACGGCGTCGTCGGATAGATCGCTGGTGGTCGCGACGACCACACCGTCCACTGTGCTGGCCTGGCGGGCGCGTTCGACCACCCGCAGGAGCATCGGCTTACCGGCAATGTCCTGCAGGACCTTCGCCGGCAGACGGCTGGAGGACATGCGCGCCTGGATGATGGCCAGCGTATAGGGTTTACCGGGTTTGCGAGCAGCAGTCATGCTTTGCTCATCTCAAATTCCGGCATGGGCCGGGTGCCCTCCCAGGCGGAGGGCCAGTTCATAGGCATGCAGAAGTTTCTGGAAGTTCCGCGGCCAGTCGGCACGCTCTTCTGCCAGGCGGCGGGCGGCGCAGCCCATCTCGGGCAGTCGTTCGCGCAGCTCGATCGCCCGCAGGATTGCCTGAGCCAGTGCCGTGCTGTCGCCGTCCGGAAAAAGCCAGCCCTGTACGCCCGGTTCTACCCACGGCCGGTTGCCGGGAATGTCCGATACCAGCACCGGGCAGCCGCAGGCCATGGCCTCCAGCAGGGAAATCGAGGTTCCATCGCTGTGTGAGGCGCTCAGGTAAAGGTCGGCGCTGCGGTAACAGCGCGGCAGGTTTGCATAGCTGACCTGGCCGGTAAAGATTACCTGCTCCATCACACCGCCCTGCATGAAAATCTTGCGCAGCAGGGACGCCTGAGATCCGGTGCCTGCCAGCAGCAGGCGCAGCTCTGGGCCGCCGCGTGCGCGCAGTTCCTGAGCTGCCTGGATAAACGCCCGGGCAATCACATCCACCCCATAAAGCGGCTCCCAGCTGCGCACGGAGAGCAGGGTGAAGACCTGCTGTGAGCGGGGATAAAGAACGTCTTCGGGGCGGTAATTCTCGGGCAGTGGAGAGAAGTGCTTCAGGTCAACGCCCCAGGGAAAAATAACGATGCGCTCATCCGGCATGCCAAACTCAATTGCTTTCTGGTGCACCGGCAGGCAGTCGCCAACGAGCACATCAGTGCGGCTGAGCGTATAGCGCGTGGCTTCCAGGTTCCACGGACTGCTTTCGGCATCTTTCAGCAGGTCCGATCCCCAGGACATGCTCACCAGCGGGTGAAACCCGGTGCGCGCCGCCAGCAGGGCCGCGGTCTGGATCGGGCCGGCGTGGATCAGGTCCGGTTGATACTGGCGGATGACGCGCTTCAGGTCTTTCTCCAGGCGAGGATAATCCACCCGGCGCAGCGCCTCTTTTCCGCCGGCCCAGGGGATAATCTCCACCTCTGGGGGGACCGGGCGATCTTCCAGCGTGTAGGCCTGCTTTTCGAGCTGCAGGAAGAAAATCTGATGTTCCGTGCCAGCCAGCGCGGTCAGAAAGCGCCGGTCGTGGGGTGTGTAGCCGCGCGTGAAGTACAGAATTCGCATAAACGTGCAGGCTTGCTTCAGGCAGCCAGGTCCGTCCAGCGCAGTTCTTTGCCGCAGGGAATGTCCACGCGCGCCTTGCAGCCGATCACCGCTTCGATTTCGTAAGGCAGGATGGCGCCGGGCGTAGCCGGGCGCAGCACATCGATCATCTCGCGGGTGAACACCTCGCCGGCTTTGATATCTCGCCCTGCACGCAGGCAGCGCCGCTGCACGATAACGGTCTCCTTTTCGTTATCGGCTACGAACTTATCCGGAGAGCCAAGTGCGCGCTCCAGTTCGCGCGTGCGGTCGACCATCTCGCGCCAGGTGGACGGGGTCATCGAGAAGGGATGGTCGGGGCCGACGCGGGTGGGATCGTCGGTAAAATGTTTTTCGATCACGCGGGCCCCCAGTGCCACCGCACCCAGCACTGTGGCATGCCCGGGAGTGTGATCGGAAAGCCCCAGAATGAGATCGGGGAAGAGAGTCCGGTAGGTGGTCAGGACACGCAGATGGATGTGATTGAAGTTGTCCAGGCTGCCAGTGTAGTTCGTGTTGCACTGCATCAACACGAGCTGGGGATTGATCTTCAGGATAGTATGCACGGCGCGCTGCACATCACCCAGATCGGACGCCCCGGTTGCGAGGATAACGGGTTTGCCATATTGAGCCATGCGCACCAGCGCTTCGGTCCAGGTGATATCGCCGGAACCGATCTTGAAAGCGGGCACGTAGGGATCGAGCATGTCGATCGCTTCGAAGTCGTAAGGGGAGGAAAAATAGTCGATGCCAACCCGGTCGCATTCCTCTTTCAGGATGGGAGTCCATTCAAAGGGGATCGATGCATCCTGGTAGACCTCGAAGACAGATTTCTTCCAGCTCGCCTGATGGGAAACCTGCTGGCCCATGGAGCGGAAGCCGTAGTCGGAGACGATTTTCGGGGCGCGAAAGTTCTGGAATTTCGCTGCGTCTGCACCGGCCTCTTTCGCCAGGTGGATCAGGAGTTTCGCCCGCTCCAGATCTCCATCGTGATTGGCTGAGATATCGGCGATGAAATAGGTGGGATGATTTTCTCCAATCGTGTGGGAGCCGATTTGGATCTCCATCTTTCCTCCGAAATGGTGCTCAGGTGGGTTTGCTTTCGGTCTGGTGATGGCTGTCGCGTGCCATGGCGCGCAGCCGCTGTGGATAACCCTGTTGATAAAGCTGGTAAAAGCGGTCCAGAGCTGGGGATAAAGTGGGGAGAGGTTCGCCCAGGGCCGCCGCCAGCCGGTCGGTGCGCAGGGTCAGTTTTGGTGAACGGGGAGCTTTGAGCCCCGATTCTTCCACTGATGTAGGGACAATCAGGCTTTCATCCAGCCCGAAGCGCCGGGCGATGGCCAGCCCGAACTCATATTTGGTCAAACACTCGCTGCTGACCACATGATACAGGCCAGACAGCCCGGCATTCAGCATCCGGATAAAGATGTGAGCCAGGTCGTTGGCGAGCAAAGGACAGAAGTAAACATCGGTGAACCCCATCACCTGTTTGCCAGCCTGCAGGTTGTAAACGAAGAACTCGCCCAGGCTGCGCTTTCCCAGCAGGCTCCAGCCAAACAGGTTGACACGCGCAATGATGGCGCTGGGGTCAGCGGCGGCCACAACTTGTTCGCTGTCTCGTTTCGTGCGGGCGTATACACTGAGGGGATTGGTTTCGTCCTCTTCGGTGTAACCGCCCCGCTGGCCGTCAAAAACGGCGTCCGTAGAAACATGCAGCAGGCGCGCTCCGCCCCTGGCGACATGCTGTGCCAGTTTTTGGGGTACCTCGATATTCAATTGCCGGGCCCGTTCCGGATCCGCCTCGCAGGCATCCACAATGGCCAGCGCTGCGCAGTGGATCACCCAATCGGGTTGGGTTTGATCGAGCAGCCGCTCGATGGTTCCGGGCTCCAGCAGGTCGCCTTCGATAACCTGAAATGCATCCGTCTGCAGTGAATGACTGTGCGTCAGGCCGAAGACGATGTGATCCTTTGCCGCCTCCAGAGCAAGGTTCAGCCCCAACAGGCCGCTGGCTCCGGTGACGAGGATACGCATGCTACCTTCCCATTCAGCAGGGCAGGCAGTTGCTTCGCTGGGATTGATCCAGGCCCGCGACCGCCGCGGGCATTAACTCAACCTTCCCTGCATCATTTCTTTTTCAATCGGCTCGACGATGGCGCGAATCTCTTCAACCGTCAACTGCCAGGGATTCGTATCGCTGCTGTAGCGAAAGCCATCGGGGAGCGGGGCGCCTTCGTACTCCAGGTCGCGCTGCCAGAGTGCCGTGGTAGGTTTTACCACAAACATGTCCTCGCGCTCGACGGCGTTGCGCGCCTCCTCTTCGTGGATCAGCACTTCGTGCAGTTTTTCTCCGGGGCGGATCCCAACCACCTCCAGCTCGGCGTCCGGAGCGACGACCCGTGCCAGATCGATAATCTTTGTGCTGGGAATTTTCGGCACAAAGACCTCGCCGCCGCGCATTTGCTCGGTACAGCGGATCACAAAGCGCACGCCCTGTTCCAGGGTGAGCCAGAAGCGTGTCATACGGGTATCGGTGATCGTGAGCTTTCCGCCGTTCATGCGCTGGTGGATGAAAATGGGGATCACACTGCCGCGGCTGCCGACCACGTTGCCGTAGCGCACGCAGCTGAAGCGCGGATTGGACTCGCCCGCATAGACATTGCTCTGGATAAAGAGCTTTTCGGCAGCCAGCTTGGTGGCGCCGTACAGGTTGACCGGGTTTACGGCTTTATCCGTGCTCAGCGCCATCACCCGCTCTACGCCCGCATCCAGGGCTGCTTCGATGACATTGCTGCTGCCCAGGATATTGGTCTTGATCGCTTCCATGGGGTTGTATTCACAGGCAGGGACCTGTTTGAGTGCCGCCGCATGGATGACGATATCCACGCCGTGCATGGCCCGGCGCAGGCGCTGCAGGTCGCGCACGTCACCGATAAAGTAACGCAGGTTGGGGTGGTCGAAACCGCCAACGCGCATCTCGTGCTGCTTCAATTCATCCCGGCTGAAAATAATCAGCTTGGCCGGGTGGTACTCTTCGAGCATGATCTTAATAAATTTCTTTCCAAACGATCCGGTGGCGCCGGTCACCAGAACGACTTTTTCACTCCAGTCCATGCTTGGCTCCGTTGTTTTCAGGTTTTTGAATGACAATAATCGGATACTGCCCGTTTTCCGCGAAGTAGCGCGGATAGCGCTCTTCCAGCCAGTACAGCAGCTTCAGCCACCACCGGCCGCCCAGTTTCGGGTGGATCAAAGCGCGCAGGAAGCGTACGCTGGCGCTGCGCCAGACGTGAATCTCCAGCGGCATGCGCGGTTTCAGGGTCCGGTTAATCCAGGCCACATCATGCCGCTCGGTGAATGTCCCTTTGGGTTTTCCATTTTTGCGATTTTTGTTCTTCTGCGCCACCGGCTGGGGATCCTGTCCTTTACGCATCATGTTCTGTACACGGATGCTGAAACGGATCAGGGGTTCAAAGAGGCGCATGAAACGTGAGCCCGGCCAGCCGTTCACCACGGCTGCTGTACCGCCAGCCTTCAGCACGCGGTACAGCTCGCCGTAGGCCTGTTCGTGCTGCTCCTCGGGCAGATGGTGAATGGTGTGCAGCGAGACTGCGCTGTCAAAAGCGCCGGGTTTGAAGGGCAGGTTAGCCACATCGCAGACGACAAACAGCCCGTGCTCTCCGATGCGCTCGCGCGCCTCCTGCAGGGCAACGATGGAAATGTCGGCGCACACCCGGTACTTGTAGCCGCGTGAATATTCCAGGTATTCCGGATACTGGATGGGGCCCGAGCCGGCATCCAGCAGAAAACGCCCCGAAGGCCGGATGTGGCGCAGGATGCGCAGATGGCAGCGGTGAATGTACTCGTGTGAAACCGGCCGCAGGTCCTCATAATGCGCGTTCTGGTAAACGCCCTCGCTGACCTTCTGCCAGCCCACCTGGTCGTAGAACTCGCGCACCTGCTGCTTAATGTCCGTCTGCATGTGAGACAGCCTCCCTGAGTTCGAGTTCATCCCATGTGCGGGGTTCACCCGCCAGGCAGCGGAATGCCAGCCCAAACGCTTCCTGTCCTGCGGGAGAAAGCACCTGATCCAGCGGCCAGGCTTCCATCTCTTTCCAGAAATGCAGCAGGTGCCACGGGAAGGGGCAGGGATATTCGAAGAAAAAGCGGTAAGCATAGTTCCAGGCCTGCTCAACCTGCTCCCGCTGGGGGCGATAACGGCCTGGTTCAACCAGCACCTGTTCTAACAGGCTGAAATATTCATCCCGCGAAGCAGGGTCAAGGGTGAAACCCTTGCCGCGGTAATGTGTCTGTCCGGTGACGATCACCGGTACACCGCTCATCGCCATTTCCATACCGACCGTGGTGGTGTACACCAGACCCAGGTCGGCAATCTCCACCAGGTCGTAAGTGTTCACCGGATCTCCGGCAGCGACCAGGTGGATATGATCGGGCAGGTCCGGGTAGGCCTGTTTGACTACATCGGCGACCGACGGGCCTTTTGTGTAGCGCTCGCCCGGGTGAATGCGCACAACCAGCTGAACATCCGGCCGGCCGGCGAAAAAGCCCACCGTTTTCTGCAGCCATTCGGTCATGCTCTCAGTGAACACCTGGCGCCCCAGGGTCAGGCTGTCGCCGATCACATTGGCTGCCAGCAGGACGACCGGGCGCGCATCCAGGCCCAGAGCCTGCCGCACCTGTTCACCGCCCTGGGCCGGCAGGCCCTGCCAGCGGCGCGAGAAGTTCTCCCACAGGCTGGCGCGCTGCCGGGAGGCGAACAGTTCACGTACCTGTTCCCACTGGGCCTCGTCCAGCCGGCAGTCGCGGCGCGCCTCCCAGAGGTCGTCGGTCTCCTGGCGCATCACCTCTGCGTTCCGCGCCAGCCAGATGCGGCTTCGCTGCTCCCCGAACTCATAGGTGACGGCGGGGATACCGAGGTGGCGCGCGACCCTGTAGATCACACCAAATTCAAGGATGCTTCCGTTAGGGGTTATGACCACTTCGGGCTGCACGGTTTGCATGAGGGCCAGCGCTGCGCGTGCTGCCCGGGTGTTGCGCTCGACGCGCAGCTGGTAAAGCTGCGCTGCAGGGCTGCTCCCTTCGCGGGCGATGTCTTCCACCTGCAGGGTGTACTGGGCATCTCGCAGCGAGATTTCCTGCACGGCGGCTGTCAGCTCGGCCGGCAGGCCGTCGTGTACAGGTCTGACATCCAGGAGCGAGACGGTGTGGAGCAGTGGCTCTGCCTGCCCCAGCGCCTTGCGCGCGTAGGCGTTCTGCCGGCGCAGGTCAAACTGGTTTGCGGGGCGCGACCAGTTCGCGTAAGGCAGGTAGGCCAGCGTTACCTCGTGGCCCAGACCCGACAGCGCCATGCCCAGCAGGGAAGCATGCTCGATCCAGTAGCGCAGCGTGGAAAAGATCAGGATCCGGCGGCCCTGTGAGGCGCTGCGCCGGGCATCTGCTGCCTGCTGCTTCCATACAGGGAAGGATTTTTCGAGGCGCTTCAGAGAGAAACTCTTGCTCAGCGGCCGGCCCTGCTGCCAGATCTGCCAGTATGCCTCCGCCACGAAGGGAATCTCTCCCAGGACCTGCTTGATGAGACGTTTGTTGAACGGGCTCACGACGGCAGCTCCTCGATTTTCCAGTCCAGGCGCGGGCGCACCGGGCCCGGACGCGGTTCGCCCCACTGCATGCCGGGCGCGCCGGCCGGATCCACCGTGAATGCCAGGGCGTGTTCATCCTGGAAGTACCGCCGCACCCGGAAGGTGCTGGCGTTTATCCCCAGCACATAGCGGCCTTCATTCAGGAAATCGGCCGGGATGACGCAGCGGCTGGTATAATGCCCGGCTGCTCGCACCCCATACGCTTCGTAATTCCCCTGATCGTCGGTGTCGAATGAAGTAAAGATATGTTCGCCGTGCGTGGTCAGCAGATAGATCCCCACCCGCAGTCCGGTGACCGGTGCATTCAGACGGTATTCGATTTCGACAGTAACCGGCTCCACCGAACGCACCGTGTCCACGACCCTGCCGCTGGGGTTCAAAACACGGATGGCAATCGGGCAGAAGGGATGGGCGTCTGCCGGAACCTCATCTGCGTGCCAGAAGCGTTCACCCGTCTGGGAGAAGCCAGAAGAAAGATAATAGTCCACAGCCTGCGGTGAGGGCGCGCGCATGACCAGGTGCCCTTTGTCCAGCACAATCGACTCCTCGGTCAGGCGCAGCACAGCGGACATATTATGGCTGACAAACAGCACCGTCCGGCCTTCCTGAGCCACATCGCTCATCTTTCCCAGACATTTGCGCTGGAATTCGGCGTCGCCCACCGCCAGCACTTCATCCACAACCAGGATCTCGGGCTCCATGTGCGCTGCGACGGCGAAGGCCAGCCGCAGGTACATGCCGCTCGAATAGCGCTTCACGGGCGTGTCGATAAACTTTTCTACGCCTGAAAAGGCGATGATTTCATCGAATTTGCGCTGGATCTCCGCGCGCTTCATCCCCAGGATGGCTCCGTTCAGGGCGATATTTTCGCGCCCGGTCAGCTCCGGATGGAAGCCTGTACCCACTTCGAGCAGCGAGCCAACTCGCCCGTGGATCTCGGCATAGCCGGCGGAGGGCTCGGTGACGCGTGAGAGAATTTTGAGCAGCGTGCTCTTTCCGGCCCCGTTGCGCCCGATGATGCCGATCACCTGGCCTTTTTTGACCTCGAATGAGATGTCCTCCAGAGCCCAGAAGTATTCGCTTCTCCTGCCCAGCCCGCCGCGCAGCGCGTTCAGGGGCCATTTCACGGCCTCAGTGATGCTGTCGCGCAGCGTCCGGTAGCGCTCCACCTGCGCGCCAATTCTGTATTGTTTTCCTAAGTTTTCTACTCGAACGGCAATGTCACTCATAATTTTTATAAACCGGGGCCAGACAGCGGCTGCCTGTCTGGCAGCCGGATATCGGTCAGACCATATCGGCGAAGGTGCGCTCCATGCGGCGGAAATAATACATACCGCTGATCAGGATCAGGATGGATATCACGGTGGAGACGATCAGCATCGGACCGGGAGGCTGTGTGCCTAACAGGGCCCATCGAAAACCTTCCACCACGCCAACCATCGGGTTCAGGGCATACAGAAGTGCCCACTCCTCGGGCACCACGTTGGCTGCCGAATAGGCAACCGGCGTGAGCAGCATCCAGAGCTGTGTCAGGAACGGCAGGATGTACCCGACGTCACGGTAAAGTACGTTCAGGGCGGAAAGCCACAGACCAAACCCCAGCGCTGTGATCAGCGCCAGCAGCACAAAGAACGGCAGGGTCCACACGGCGGGGGTAGGGGCGATGCGGAAGTAAAACATCATCCCCAGCAGGATCAGGAACTGGATGGCGAAATCGACCACGCCGCCCAGCACCGAAGAGAGGGGAATGATCAGGCGGGGGAAATAGACTTTGGTGATCATGCTGCGGTTCGACAGCATCGAGCGCCCGGCGTCGGACAGCGCTTTGCTGAACAAACCCCAGGGGAGGAGCGCAGCAAAGGTAAAAATGGGCCGCGGGATCCCATCCGTAGGCAGTCTGGCGAAGGTGCCGAAGATCACGGAAAGCACCACCATGTTCACCAGCGGCTGTAGAACTGCCCAGGCTGCGCCCAGCACCGTCTGTTTGTAGCGCACAATCACATCGCGCCAGGTAAGGAAGTAGATCAGCTCGCGGTAATACCACAGGTCGCGCAGGTTAAGTGCTGTCCACCCGCGCGAGGGACGCAGGATAATGACATCCTCATCCGGGCGAGACGGTCGAGTCGATAAGGTCGTTTGAGCCATAAGTTAATGTGCAGCCAGCGCTCAGGGCTGTGCAACCTTTCTGTGCTCCAGATACCAGTTGATTGTGCGCCGCAGTCCTTCTTCAAAAGGTGTTTGGGCTCGAAAACCGAAGTATTTTTCCGCCCGTGATACGTCCAGCGCCCGGCGCGGCTGGCCGTTGGGTTTGCTGGTATCCCAGACCAGTTCGCCTTCATAACCGGTCAGGCAGGCGATCAGCTCCGCCAGGTCTCGAATCTGAATCTCCTGGCCCGATCCCAGGTTCACCGGCTCGCTGCCGTTATAGCGTTCCGCTGCCAGCACGATGCCCTCAGCCGCATCTTCCACGTAAAGAAACTCACGCGTCGGGGATCCGTCGCCCCACAGCACTACCTGGGGCGAGCCGCTCTCCTTCGCCTCGATGCACTTGCGGATGAGGGCCGGGATCACGTGCGAGGTCTCCAGGTCGAAGTTGTCGCGCGGTCCGTACAGGTTAACCGGCAGCAGGTAGATGGCGTTGTAACCGTACTGCTCGCGGTAAGCCTGTGCCTGAACCAGCAGCATCTTTTTTGCCAGGCCGTAAGGCGCGTTCGTCTCTTCGGGGTAGCCGTTCCACAGGTTCTCTTCCTTGAAGGGAAGGGGTGTGTACTTGGGATAGGCGCAGATGGTGCCTGTGGCGACGAACTTTTCAACGCCGCGTTCCCAGGCGGCATGCATGAGCTGAACGCCCATCATCAGGTTGATGTAAAAGAAATCTGCAGGACGTGCCCGGTTGGCGCCGATACCGCCCGCCAGAGCGGCCAGGTGAATGATCACGTCGGGCCGGCCGTCGTCCAGCATGCGGTGGATATCCTCCAGCTTTACCAGGTCATACTGTGCATGGGTGGGGACAAAAATGTCCGTCGCTCCGCGCTCACGCAGCTTTTCGACAACGAAAGATCCCAGGAAGCCGGTGCCTCCTGTCACGCACACCCGGCGGTTGTGCCAGTAGTTTTCGGTATGGTCGTCCATCTCAGGTTCCTATCTTTTTCGAAGTGGTTTATTGAACGATAAACTGCGCGTTGCGGTAGCGTGCATCCTGCGGATCGCGGATCAATCCATCCTGCAGGGCATGGAGGACCTCGCGCACACCATCATCGACACTGTATTCAGCCTCAAAGCCCAGCTCACGCCGGACCTTGGCAAATGAGACGCGGATATCGCGCATATCGCCGCCGAAGGTCATGTCCTTGTAGCGAACGACGGTTTCGGGCAGGCGCTTGAGAATCAAAGTAACAATTTCGTCCTTGGTGTAGTTTCCCTTTTCAGTGCCCAGGTTGTAGATCTGACAGCGCACTTTCTCATCCGGCGCCTCGAGGCCCATAATGATGCCTCGCACCGTGTCGCGGATGTGAATAAACGAGCGCGAATACCCGCGCTGGTAGATCAGGAGCTGCCGTTTGGTGTAGGCTTCCAGGACGAACTGGTTAACGATGAGATCGAACCGGGTGCGAGGGGAGATGCCGTATAAGGTGGCGAAGCGGAAGATGAGCGGCGCACAGGATGCATCGCTCTGCCCGAGCAAATAGCGCTCAGAAGCGATTTTGGTTTCTGCGTACAGTGACTGCGGCGTCAGCGGCGATTCTTCGTCCACTGCCTGACCCTCAGGCGCCAGCCCGTAATTACTGTAGGTGGAGGCGTAAATGAAGCGCTGTACCCCTAACGCTTCGGATTGTTCAAACACACGCTGGGTGGCCTCCACATTGTAGCGCCAGGCCACCTGCCGGCCGACAGCCTGGCAGGCCGGAAAGCCGACGATTGCTGCCAGATGGACAACCGCATGGGGGCGCGGCCAGTCGCTGCGCAGGCTGTTGCGGATTGTACGCGGCTCCCACACATTCGCTTTCTCGAAGTGAAAATTCGGATGGGTGAGGAATCCCAGCAGCGACTCGCCGCCGAACAGCAGTTCATCCACCACGGTTACCCGGTAACCCAGGCGCAGGAGTTCTGCGATCAATACCGAGCCGATGTATCCGGCTCCACCGGTGATCAGGACATGGTTTTCAGGAGCTGCGCTGGTCATGGTTTCTCCACGAGTCGTAAGTGCACTTTCGTGCCCTGTACTTCCAGAACAGGCACATTCCCATCTTCGACAACCGTCACCGCCTGTTCCAGGCAGGTCAGCCGGCAGATATCGGCGATATCACCCTCGCCTTCAATGCGCACCTGGGTGTACCCATTCTCTTTAACCTGAACGAGAAGATCACGAACCAGCTGCCGGGTGCGGCGGTAAAGGCGCATCGATGTTTCAATGTAGTTCACCGTCAGTCGGGCGCGGAAGGCGATCCCTTCGGGTGTGATGATGTAGCGCAGTTTGCGCCGCTGGGCGCGCTTCACCTTGACATACCCTTTGGCGATCAGGCGTTTGAGATGCCAGTTTACCGTGCCAACGGCCACGCCAAGCTGGGCGGCCAGGGATGCCTGTGTTATATCCGGATCGTGCTCAATCTGTTCGAGCATGATCAGTTCGCGATCGGCTTCAGGTTGGGTTCCGTTTTGCATGTCTAAAATTCAACTGTTGAATTATAACCCTGCTCAGGCACAGGTCAAGAGGCCGTGCTGCTTCCATTGATCTCGGCGCGCCTGCCGTCTAGGGGCATTTCGGCGGGTTGGCGCGCGGCACATAGAGATAAACGCGGATGTCTTTCAGCTTTTTCTGTGGGTGGTAATAGCACAGGATCTCTCGGGACACCTGATTCACCCAGGCGTTGTTCTCTTCGCCGAAGCTCTCCATGGGGCCTTTGATGGCCGTGAAGAGCGGTTCGGTGACGATGACGGCAAATCGCTGGTTTTTCAGGTCATCGTGGAACTTGCCCAGGTAGGCCGGGTTGCCGGCCATGGCCATTTCCATCAAAAAGACCTGCTCGTAATCCGGCACCAGTTCGACGCCCTGGATTACTCCAAATGTCAGCAGGTGACGTTCAGCAATCATCAGCACCTGTCCGCCGTCCCGGGCCGTGTCTTCGATGAAGTCCTTCATGATTTTGATCGACGCCTGCGCCTGTTCGGGCGGTGGGTATGCCGGAAAGTAACGGCTGGGCAGGAAGTGAAGGATGGGCACCAGGATCGTTAGCGCCAGTGCTGCTCTGCTTGCCCAGGTGTACAGGTCGTTTCGATTGCCGGCCGGTTGTTTTGCCGGGTCTGTGCCCTCCGGCATCCCGTCCGGTTCAAGCGTGATGCGGTCGAAGACCATCGCGCTGCCAATGATCATCAGCATGGCGAGGTACGCGTCCAGGTTGTGCAAATTGCTGCCCCCGCCGATTTTCATACTCACAATCACCCCGCCCACATACAGCACCAGCAGGATGCCTGCCCAGCCCAGCCAGCGGATCGGGCGGACTGCATGCCGGTAAGGGAGGGCCCTGATCGCGATCAGGCCCAGGAGCGGCACCATCACCAGCAGGCTGGCGAGCAGGATGCCCGGCGGGTAGGTCGGGTTGGGGAACAGGCGGTACCAGAGGAGGTCCGATGTGAAACTGGAGGTGAACTGCTCCAGCGGGTTCCCGGAGATCACGGCATAGAGTGCCTGTGCACCAAATGCCGTGAGCAGACCGGCCAACGCCCAGATGAAAGGCTGAGTCAGGTAGCGGACGAGCGAGCGGCCGGCGACCGGTTCATCCAGCAGATAGATGGCAGTTGCCAGCATGGCCGGGACCGGGAACCAGTTGATGCGGCTGATGCCAGCCCAGACCGAAGCAATCAGAACGACAGCAGTGGATTTCCAGAACCGCTTCTGCGGCGGATCTTCTTTATGCCCGAACCCCCACAGGATCAGGATCAGGGGGACCTGCAGGTGGTAGTAAACCGGCCCAATCAGCAGGAAGAGAAATGCCCAGGCGCTGAAGGCCCAGAAGCGCAGCCGGTTTTCAATCTCCAGGCGGCGCGCCAGCAGGGTGGATGTAAGCAAAGTGATAGCGATCCACAGGAACACCTGCCACAGACGGTGGAACCATAGAGGAATTCCGGAGATCAGAAATGGAACCGCCTGCAGCAGATAGCGGCTGGGATGCAGGACGGTGGGCGGCACGGCTGTGCCGTAAATGCGCTCAGAAAAATAGAGCGAGGCGTAATAATAGCGGCTGGCTTCCGACCAGGACAGCGACAGCGGGTAGGTCGATAGATCGGTGCTGTAGAACGCGATGCGGAAAACAGCCATTGTAAAGAGCGCCGAGCAGGCCAGCAGCTCGAAAAAGCTTCTGCGCAGACCGGCTGCATACAGCAAGAAACAACCCGCCAGGACGGACAACCAGTACAGAAAGAGCCGCACAATGGCATTGTTGAAGACGTGCTTATACGGCCCGATGGTCAGGAACGCATATACACTGGCGAGCAGCACGAACAGCGCCAGATTGACCCAGCCCAGTCCGGAAAGGAGCAGCAGGACTCTGCGGCCTGCCGCCTGGATCTGCTGCCAGTAAGGAGACCACGTCGCTGCCAGCACCGCGGATCCAGCCGTAACGCCGAGCAGCCCGGATCCAAAAGCCAGGATCCAGCGCAAGGCTGTAAAGAGCGTCCCCGCCCGGTAGGCGGGAGAGATGAACTGGATGAACGCAAAAATGCTCAGGATCAGAGTCCCAAGCATGATAAAGCGGATCAGGTTCAGCGGACGGGTCGAATGCATAATCGAACTCAGGCGGATTTCTGCTGTTCCTTATGGCCAACCACGATGCCCGGAACAAAGGCTGCGCCCGGCAGGCTGGCGACCATCATCAGGGTGCGCAGAACCAGCGCAGCGGAAAGCGCGCTGGTCAGAGAAACCCCTCCCAGCCGCGAGAAGATCACCATCATCAGCAGTTCCTGCACCCCGTAACCGTTGATCGAGATCGGCACCAGGGTGATAAAGTACACGATGCTGTACAGGCCGGCAATCAGCCAGAAGGGCAGGGGCTCTCCCATACTCTGGAACACCAGATAGAGAATGCTGAAGAAGCAGATCATATGCAGCCAGCTAAACAGCAGCGAGACCAGCAGAGCGCGCGGTTGCTTGAGCCACAGGGAGAGTGCCGTAAAAACGCGGCGGACCAGACTCATGCCCTTTGCCCAGATCTTCTTCCACAGGCTGGCAGCCGGAAGGGTGGTGATTTCTGCAGCCACGACAGGGGCTGATGTGGTGAAGATCGTGCCATCCTGCAGCCCCTGGATAAAAGGCGACAGAGCGAAAGGTACTGCCATAGCCATCCCCGCCATCCCCACCAGGCGGTCGACCAGCAGCGAGGCCGCACTGACGGCGGCATCCAGTTTGAGTTGAATGGCGCCGGTCAAGCGCACCACGTCTCCACCCACGGTAGTGGGCAGGAAGTTGGTGGCAAACAGGCCGGCGAAGGTGATCTTCAGGGTATCACCCCAGGTGACCGGCATTCCGGAAGAGCGCAGGAGCGTGAACCAGCGGGCGGCAACCGACAGCCTGGACACCAGCATGATGGCAAATGTAATGAAGATCAGATATACCGGTATCTGCTGCAGTGCCTCACCGATTTCCTTCCAATCCTGTCTGCTGATTACATAAACCAGCAGGATGGTTGCGGCCAGGCTGCCCACGATGCGAAGGATAAGCTGCCGGTTTTGAATACGGGACATCAAGGCTTTCATGCGGCGACTGCCTTTTCCCGGATCACTTTGCGAACCGTGTAGGTTGGCTTACGCTGGGATTCATGATAGGTTCTGGCCAGAAGTTCAGCAATCAGTCCCATCAGAATCGACTGAAACCCCAGGATGGTGAGCATTGTTGCCGTCTGGAAGAACGGCGATGAGAGGATTTCAATCTGTATCCAAATTTTCCTCAGGATGAGGAAAAGGAACATCAGCATGCTGGCGAGGATCAACACCAGGCCAGCGCCGCCGAAAAGATAGATGGGCTTATTGGCGTAGCTGATCAGGAACTTTACGGTGAACAGATCCAGGATCACTTTGACCGTGCGGTTCAGCCCATACTTGGTCTTTCCGAATTTCCGGGGGTGGTGATGCACGGGAACCTCGATCATTTTGGCGCCAACAGAATTGGCGTAGGCAGGGATGAAGCGGTGCATCTCGCCGTACAGACGGAAACCGGTGATCACCTCCCGGCGGTAGGCTTTGAGCGTACAGCCGTAATCATGCAGGTGAACACCGGTTACCTGTGAAATCAACCAGTTGGCGATCCGCGAGGGCAGCGTGCGCGTGATAAACGCATCCTGGCGGTGTATGCGCCACCCGCTGACCACATCATAGCCCTGGTTGATCTTTTCTATCATCATAGGAATGTCGGCCGGATCATTCTGCAGGTCAGCATCCAGCAGGACGATCACATCTCCCCCGGCATGGTCAATCCCCGCTGCAATTGCTGCAGTCTGGCCAAAGTTGCGGCGCAGCGCGACGACACACACATGCTCGCTGTCTTTTTCGGCCAGGCTTTCCAGCACCTCCAGGCTGCGGTCGGTGCTGCCATCATCAACCATAACAATCTCCCAGGTCAGCTCGGGATGGCAGTCGAGTGCATCATGGATGGCCTGGTGCAGAATGGCGAGGCTTTCGGCTTCGTTGTAAACCGGGATGACGATCGAAAGATTCATAACCTTAACCGATTTCGCGGGACACCAGTTTCATATCCGCTTCGACCATCATGTAAACAAGGTCTTCAAACTTAACCTGCGGTTCCCATTTCAGCTTTTCGCGAGCTTTGCTGGGATCGGATACCAGAAGGTCGACCTCTGCCGGCCGGTAGAAGCGGGGGTCCTGAACGACGTAATCACAGTAATTCAGTCCGACGCAGCCAAAGGCCAGCTCGCAGAACTCTCGCACCGAGTGGGTTTCCCCGGTGCCGATGACGAAATCTTCGGGCTGGTCCTGCTGCAGCATGAGCCACATGGCGCGTACATAGTCGCCAGCGTAGCCCCAGTCCCGGCGGGCGTCCAGGTTACCCAGACGCAGTTCTTTGGCCAGCCCCAGTTTGATGCGGGCGACGCCGTAGGTGATCTTTCGGGTTACAAACTCGAGCCCGCGACGTGGGCTTTCGTGGTTAAAAAGGATGCCGGAGACTGCGTACAGGTTATATGATTCGCGGTAATTTACCGTGATCCAGTGGGCGTACACTTTGGCAACGCCGTAAGGGCTGCGCGGGTAAAAGGGCGTGGTTTCTTTCTGGGGGACTTCGACGACTTTACCAAACATCTCACTGGAAGATGCCTGGTAAAAGCGAGTTTCAGGATTCACCTGACGGATAGCTTCCAGCATGCGGGTAACACCCAGGCCGGTAACTTCACCGGTCAGAACCGGCTGGTTCCAGGACGTGGGCACGAAAGACTGGGCTGCCAGGTTGTAAACTTCATCGGGCTTGTACTGTTCCATCAGGTCGACCAGTGAGCTCTGGTCGTGAAGGTCGCCCTGCAGGATGGTGATGTCATCCTGGATCTTGCTGATGCGTTCAAATGTCATTGTGCTGGAACGACGGACCATACCGATCACATCGTAGCCTTTTGACAGGAGGAACTCAGCCAGGTAAGAACCATCCTGGCCGGTGATACCGGTTATTAGAGCTGTAGGCATGAGGGTCTCCTGAGGTAAAATTCAACCGTTGAATTATAATGCTGCTTCTGTTTGCGTCAAGGTTGATTTTAAGCGCCGGACTCGACGGCATCGGCCGGCAGATCTTCCGTTCCGGCGCCGCTGTTTGCTTCAGTTCCGGGCGGGTCCGGTTTCTCTTCTGTCCTCGCCCAATCCCAGATGAAATACAGCAGTGCGCTGGCTGCACCGAGACCGAGCGTTTTGAACAGGTCGATCACCGGCCAGTCAAAGGCCGTGTAGCGGCGTAAATACCAGGGGATCAGCCAGGCCATTACCAGCCCCATGGATACCAGCGCCCTGCGCAGCCAGATGTCGCGGTTTTTCTGCTGTGCGACCCACACCCAGGCCGCCAGACCAATCTGCAGACTGGAAAATGTAGCCCGGTAGCGCGGGTTGTCGTCCGGGTCGCCGCCGCTGCGGAAAGAGGCCACCAGGATCATCACCCAGACAACCAGGATCAACGCCCGTGTGAAGCGGTCGGCATCGCCCCTGGTCAGCACACGCAGGGGGGCGTAGACGAGAAAGGCAAGCAGTATCGTCCAGCCCAGCGAACGCCAGAGGGTGATCCCGTACCAGAGCGGCGATTCGCTCAGGTCAATGATGGCTGCGGGCAGCAGCGGGCGCAGAACGCCGTACCCGACCAGGAACGGGATATGCAGTTCCTCTGGCATGCGACGGAAATACTTCTGCACCCAGCCTGAAGCGACCTCGCTGCGGTGCGCCTGGTACTGGGCACTCTTGACAATCCAGTACAGTATGGGATTCGATACCCCTTCGGGTGCAAAGCGAGCGAGTGCAAGCGCCGCCCCGGCGATCACGACCAGTACGATGAGCACCAGCAGCACCCAGAAGAGGCGCTTTTTCTGCTGCGATTGGGGCAGCTTTAATCCCATGCCGGCAGCGGCGAGCAGCAGCCCGCCGAGCAGAAGCACGGCGATGGGAGGCGAGATGGGGATGAATAACAGGAAGGGGAGCAGGATCCACGCGGTGCTGAGCAGGGACCGGTTCTGAGAATAGCGGATCAATCCGTAAAAGGAAGCAGCGGTGAGGGTGATCATGAAGGCTTCGCGCATCTGCGAACTGCCCAGATGCACTGCTTCGGGGTAAAGGGTCAGCCCCCATGCGGTCAGCACGGCCGCTTTCTCCCCCCAGGCGCGCCGGGCCAGCCCCCAGGCGAAAAGCACCGAAAGACCTGAAAAACTGGATGCGATCACGACCATCATCAGGGGGAGATGGCTCTCACCGCCAAGATACCGGTAAATCAGCGCGCTGACAAACAGCAGACCACCGTATTGATCGGCTTTCGGGTAACCGCCGAAAGCCGCAGTCAGCGGCCGGTCCGATTCGGCCAGCTTCCAGGCAGCTGTATCACGCGCATAAGCGTCGGGCTGGATATACCCGGCGAGTTCCAGAGGCGAGCCGTGCCCGTAATCGGGCAGGGCGATGTACCAGAAGACACCCATTCCCAATCGCAGCAGGGCCGCAAAAATCAGAAGCTGTGCCAGCTGGGACGGAAGCGCCTCCGGTTCACTGGCTCTCAATGCAAACCATCCGCCGGTTAGGATACCCATTCCGATCAGCACGACTGCGCCGAATGAGAGCCACCCCGTCAGGCCCTGAAAGTCTGAAGAGACCCAGGCCAGGGCACCGGAGATCAGCACCAGGCTGATGAGTGCAGCCGCGCCGGTCTTCCAGAGGGTCCGGAATGCTTTCTGGGAGAGGGTGAGTGTGCTCATAAGGCTTATGATATCCCCTGCAGAATGCGCCTGGCGCGCGCTTCCCAGGAGTACTGCCGGGCATCGATTCTAGCCTGCTCGGCCATAGGCTGGTAGTCGTGCGGATTTTCTTTAATCCTGCACAGGGCGCTGGCCCAGGCATCGGTATCTCCGGGGGGCAGCAGCAGTGCATTTTGTGCGTTGAGCACTTCATGTAAAACCGGCAGATCACTGCAAAGAATGGGGCGTCCGGCCGCCAGATATTCAAACAGCTTCATGGGGCTGAAGTAGCGTGCGATATCACCGCCGGAGGAAGCGGAAACCTGTTTCCCGTAAGGCATCAACAGCACGTCGCAGGCCGCCTGGTAAAGGGGCAGGGCTGCGTTGGGCACGAAGCCGGTGAGAATGAGATTGGAGAGCCCCTGCTGCTGGGCTGCGGCCTGCATGCGCTGGACATCTTCCGGTTCGCCGCCGACGACCAGAAAGGTGATCTCGGGCAGGCGTCCGGCCAATTGGAGCAGCATTTCGCTCCCCCGTCCCGGGTAAAGGTGACCGGTGTAACCGGCGGTAAACGACTGCACCTTCAGGCCCAGCATTTCTCCCTGCCGGTCACTCGCTCGCAGGTGGATGCGTGCACTGGGCGGGTCGGGAAGCTGCTCATAGCGCCCCAGGTCGACGCCGTCCGGTTCGATAACCGAAAAAGGAAAAGCCAGGTGGATCTTCAGATGATAAATCAGGTCGTGCGCCAGGGCTTCAGTGATCAGCACCAGCCGCCGTGCGCCGCTGCCTCTCAAAAAGGTTTTCAACGCTATCGGGCCCATCCTGCCTTGCGGCAGGTCATGCACTTCGAAAATGGTTGGGATGCCGGTGATGCTGGCCAGCGCTGCTGCCTGCGGCAGGCGCGTGTAAAGCAATTCTGCCCCAATTTTTCGGACCCAGCGCAGCGCCTCATAGCCGTAATCGTAGCGCCGCAGCCGGGGCCGGGCCGGAAGCCAGGTAAAGCTGAACGGATATTCCAATCCGTAATGTTCCACCAGAGCCTCCCAGGTGGGGGGTGCTTTTTTCCCCTCCTCTTCGGGTGCTGCCACGTGCACATCGTGTCCCAGTGCGGCCATCGCCTGGGACATTTTCATCACCTGGACCGTATTGGCACGGCGGGCAGGAATGTGGGAGGGGGCAACAACTGCAATCCTCACCAGAGCTACACCCTTCCTTCATTCAGCAGCTTCTGGTAAACGTCGAGCTGTTCTTTCGCATAACTTTCCCATGTGAGGGTCTCGGCCCACTGCCGGTTGGCCCTTCCCATGCGGCGCGCCAGGGGGATATCTGTGAGCAGCCGGAGCATGGCCTGGGCGATAGCGTCGACATCACCTGGCTCGCGCAGGAAACCGGTGATGCCGTCTTTGACGGCATCGGGAACGCCTCCCGTGCGTGTGGCCACGACCGGCAGTCCATATGCGCCGGCCTCCAGGTACACCAGTCCGAAGCCCTCGAACTGCAGCCCTACCTGCTGCGGGGTGAGCACGAACAGTGAAGCTGTCTCGTAATAATTACGCAGTGCTTCCTCGGAGACCGTTCCTGTGAAGGTTACGTTTTTCACCTCGTTCTCTGCGATGAAGCGCTGCAGGTCACGAAAATAATCGTTCTCTTGATAATGGCCAATAATAAAATAGCGCGCCTGAGGAAGCTGGGCCTGGACTTTAGCAAACGCCGCCAGGCTGACGTCCTGACCTTTGCGCGGCTTTACATCTCCAATCGAAATGATGGTGGGGGTTTCAGGAAATTTACGCTCCAGGGCTGCGGCGCGCGGCACCGTTTTGTAGAAATCGTTGCCGTTAAGTATCGGGCATACCTGGGTTTTCCGCAGCGCACGCTTGAAGTAGCGCTTCATCAGGCCGGCAGTCCCATGGGAAACGGGGCAAATGGCTTTCGCCCGGCGCAGCACCTGCTGGTAAGCGAGGCGATCCAGCCGGCGTTCATGCCAGATCACGCCGTAGGTGCCGTGGGTTGTGAGAACATGCGGGACCTTTAACTTCTGCGCCAGCCAGCTGCCCACCAGGCCGGTGGGATAGGCTTCGAGCGAATGGACGAGATCGACATCCGGTAAGCGTTTGTTCTGGACTGCCCGGTAGGCTTCGGTCAGGCGTTTGATCCCTGCCCGGTTGGAGAGCGAGGCCTGCTGGGTAACGGGCAGGGTAAAAACAGGGTCTTCAGGGAAAAGCTGGCGGGCAACTTCTTCATCGGCGGCCGGCACCAGCAGGACCGGTGTGACGTGCTCGCGAATGGCGTTGATGAAGGATGTGGAGTGATTTCTCCATCCTGAGGGGGTCTGCAGATAAGGGAGAACGTACGCGACTCTCATCGATGGTACTTAAACCTCCACACCACGATTAATCATCTGCTCCTGCTGCGACATAATCTGATTGGCCTTGAAAACCGACACGGTGACGCCAATCAGATAAGACCCGGCCAGCAAAGCCGCACTGGCCAGGTGACCGAAGCGCGGCACCAGCAGGAGAATCCCGGCGGTTTTCATCAGCGCCAGCAGGAGGTTAACTTTGGTTGGAAAATCGGGCCGTCCCAGGGCCAGCAGTGCTGTGCGGTTCCAGTAAAAAGTGTTTGCCAGCAGAAAGCCGGCTAAGAGGATGAGCAGTGCCGGGTAGGCCGGTAGAAATTCCGGGCTGTACAGGAACTGGAGCACGGGGCGGCCGAAGAGCGTCAGGACGATGGTGGCTGCGATCGTAAAGCCGCCTGCAATGAGAGATCCCTGGCGCAGGATATAGCGTACATTCCCCCAGTTTTTGCTGGCTACTTCGCGGGAAATTTCCGGGTAGGTTGCTTGAGGGAGGGGGCTGACCGGAAGCTGCACAAGGTTTGTGACCGCCAGTGCAGCCTTGAACAAACCCACCTCGGAACTGGGGCGAAAGAACTGCAGCCACAGCAGGTCGCTGTCTTTGTTGATCAGGCTCAGCGTTCCGCTTAAATTCGTGCTGACGGCGAAATGCGCCAACTCACGAGTTTGCGGGCGCAGGATGCCCAGTGGGGTGCGCCACCAGTTCGAGCCCCACTGTCGGGATGCCTCCTGAAAGGCCATGATGGACAGCCCGCCTGCGGCAAAGACTTTGCCGCTCAGGTAGGCCACCAGCACGCCGGTCAGATCCCCGCCGAGCAGGTAAACGGCTGCAATAATGCCCAGGGTAAGTGCGCTCTGAAACACGTTCAGGACGGCAACCGGACGGAAGCGGTCATAGATTTGCAGTAATCCGGTGGAGCTTTCGGAGATCAGGTTTGCCAGGATAATCAACCCGTAAAGGGTGAAAGCCCCCGTCAGCGCGGGGCTTTCGGTGAAGACGCGCGCCCCCCAGGGCGCCAGCAGGCAAACCAGGCCAAACGCCAAAATGGAGGCCGACATCTCGGCCAGTGCGGCGGCTTTAAACACTGCCGCAGCTCGCTGATTGTCGCCGGTCTGGCTGTACTGGCCGACGTATTTGATCACCAGCTCGCCCATACGGAAAGACAGCAGCCGGTTGATTACCGATGTGAAGGTGGTAATAGTCCCTAAAATACCAAAGCCGGCAACCCCCAGCAGCTTACCGGCAAGCATGCTCTGAAACATACTTAGCGCCGCCGAAATGCCGGTGGCGCTAAATAGATACCCTGAATTGAGAATGACCCGGCGGAAGAGCGGATTTTTCAGAAATTTATTGAAGAGCCCTTGCAGCCAGGGTAACGTAACTTGCCGCATAGTACCCGGTCTTTTTGTTTTAATTTCGGGCGGATAGGCCTCAGGTGGTCAGAATCTGACTGGCCCAGGCGCGCTCCGCATTGTACCATGCAACCAGTTTTTCGACGCCCTCACGCAGGGAGACCTGGGGTTCCCAGTTCAACAGCCGCTTCGCCTTTCCCACGTCCGCCAGGTTGGCCAGCATATCGGCAGGGTGGCGCGGCAGGCGTTCTACCTGGGCCTGTTTTCCAATGATCTCCTCCAGCATGCAGATGAGCTCATTGATCTTGATCGATTCGTGGCCTCCCAGGTTGATAATCTCGTACCCCAATGGTTTCAGACCGGCGATCGTGCCGCGGGCGATGTCATCCAGGTAAGTAAAGCCGCGTGACTGCTCTCCGTCTCCGTTGATCCGCACCGGTCTGCCCTCGCTGATCCACTGGGTAAAACGGAACATGCTCATGTCGGGGCGTGATGCCGGGCCGTAGACGGTGAAGTAGCGAAAGATGGTGACATCAATTCCGTACAGGAAGTGATAGGCATGGCACAGCGCTTCGGCGCCTTTTTTGCTGGCTGCGTAGACCTGCAGCGGCCGGTCGCTGTCAGCGGTTTCCGGCGTGGGCAGGGGGGCATTCTCGCCGTAAATGCTGGAAGTGGAGGCCAGGATGAACTTCTTAATGCCGTAACGCTGGCACATCTCCAGCAGATTCAGCGTTCCGGTCATATTGGTTTCGACGTAGACCCAGGGGTTTTCCACTGAAGCTCGCACCCCTGCACGGGCGGCCAGGTTGAAGACCGCATCTACCGGCTGGAATCCCGGCTGTTCGAAGGTATCCTGGATGAACTGTTCGACAGCCGCGCGGTCGCTGATATCGAACTGCTTGAAGTGAAAGGCCGGATGCTTCCTCAGCTGCTCCAGGCGGTATTCTTTCATGCGTACATCGTAGGCATCGTTCATGTTGTCGATGCCGGTCACCTGGTGACCTTCTTCCAGAAGCATCTCAGCCACGCGGGAAGCGATGAACCCGGCAGCACCCGTAATCAGGTAGTGCGCCATCTTACCTCCAGTAATAAACGTACCGCAACCAGAAGATAAAAAAACCTCTCCATTATAAACGCACAACCTTGGGGCTCTGGCGGCCGGCGGCGCCGAGTGCGTTGCGGGTATCGACGATCAACTGCGCCTGCTCCAGGATGGCGGCGTAGTCGTAGCAGCTGTGGTTGGTGACGAT